>Ga0118677_10005344_pt1 | contig 22542 bp, 14 predicted proteins | sample AliMusrvi5mmetaG_FD_86154 | JGI IMG/M metagenome (GOLD analysis project Ga0118677, IMG submission 86154)
TTGTGCGACAGCGGCCTTGTAGCGGCGCTCTGTGCGCGTAGCAGCCATGGCGCAAAGGGGAATGGGTGGTCGAGAAAATCCTGCCTTGCTTTGCGTTTCTTTGCGCCCTTTGCGGCTTCGCGGTGAGGTCTTGGCAGTGACCTCCGGCGCTACAGCCCCCGCACTTGCTCCGCGGACAAGCCGGCCAGCGCGGCGATTTGTTCGGCAGACAGCCCCCCGCCAGCTTCATGGCAGCCGCCACCGCCAGCCGGCCTTGCAACACGCCCTCCAGCAGCCCCTTGTTAATCGAACCATCCACCAGCGTGACCTCGCAGCGGATACTGTCCCAGTAGCGGTCGTAGGCGGCCAGTTCCGCGCGGGTGAAACCGCTTTCCGCCACGCATTCCAGCGCCTCGCGGGTTTCCGGGGTCGCCAGCAACTCCGGCGCGGCGGCCAGCGTGTCACCCCCGGTTTCGGTCAGGAACCGCAGCCACAACTTGCGCATCCGGTCGCTGGCGATGGCTTCCTGCCGGAACTTCGGCAGCTCCACGAAGACGAATTCAAGGCCTTCAATCCGGCGATGGGTTTGTTCCATTTCCACGATCGCGTAGTGGTGGTAATACTCCGGATTGTCCCGCTCGAAAACCTGGTTGACTAGATTGAGCGAGAACACCGGCTGAAGCTCCGCGTAACCGGTGGCCCGGTCGGCCTGCCGGACGTAGGCTTTGGCGGCATTGAACAGCACCCGGCTCTTGAACCCGGTGGTCCAGAACATCTGCATTTCCACGATGAACTGCCTGCCGCTCCGATCCACGCAGCGCACATCCACCACCGAATGTTTCAGCTCCGGCAAATCCGGCACCAACTCCACAGGCAGGTATTCGAGCGACTCGACCGGCTCCACCAGCGGCAACAGCGCGTTGAGAAAGCTCTTCAGCAGCCGCGGCCGGCTGAAGACTTTCTTGAACACGAGGTCGTTCCTGGGATCGAGGTAACGCACGGAGACAGGATCGCCGTTGACGCGGGAATGTCAAGCTCTGACAGGTAAGCTCATTTGTTGGAATTGTGCGACGGCCCAGCGGTTGCGCGGGCATCCTGCCCGCAATGCCCATGTGAAGCGAATGCAACGCGCGCAACGCTCGACTCATTCGCTCATCATGGACCGCCGGGCAGGATGCCCGGTCCACCGTGGCGCGGGCATCCTGCCCGCAATGCCCATGTGAAGCGAATGCAACGCGCGCAACGCTCGGCTCATTCGCTCATCATGGACCGCCGGGCAGGATGCCCGGTCCACTAGCGGCGCTCTGTGAGCGTCGTAGCCAATGTGGTTCCTACTACCGGCACTCGATCCCTAGCAGATTGCACCCAAAGTTGCCCATTGACCGAGCGTCGGCTTCAGCCGCCGTGTGCATCTTCCGCGCCGCCCACATCCACGCCGGCTGAAGTGGCTGTCGGGAAACTCAATTTCTGAAAAGGTTTTTGAAAAACAACACCCATCATCGGGTGTGTTTTGTGAAGAAATACGTCAAAGAACGCGACCTAACTGATAGAACGTCGATTTTTCCTTTTGTTCTCGTTGGTTGAAACAAGTGGCTCATTTTCGAATCAAATCTTTTTAAACCCGGTTTTAGTTTCCCGACAGCCACTGAAGCCGGCGCTCCGTGATCGAATATATTTTCAAAATGTGTAAGTTCGCCGGGCAGCTCTCGCGTTTTGCCAAAGTATAACAACACACACCCGTGAAAACCAACCCATCGTTCGTTAGTGTCTTAGTCGCCACCGTCGGTCGCGTGCTCGGCGCCCTGTTCGGCCGCATTTCCTGGTCCGCGCCGCCCTGGCTGGCGTGCTGCGGCCGGCGCCTGTCGGCATGCACTGCCTCGCCCAGGGCGCATCCGCGCGCCACCGCGCTGACCGTGTGCCTGCTGGCGGCGCTGGGCACCGGTACCTGGCAGGCGTGGCGCTGGTGGGACTCGCACAAGCCACGCACCTTTGCCTACAACGCGGCGCGCGAGGTTCGAGTGACCGCGCAAGCCCCCGCCGCGGTGGCGGTCGGCGTGCCGGACAAGGATCTCAAGCCCGACGCGCTGCGCGTCGTGTTCGCCGGCGCGCCGGTCGCGCCGCTGGAGAAAATCGGCAAGGACGCAGCGGAGGCCGTCACGCTCGAACCCAAGGCCTCGGGCAAGTGGACCTGGCAGGATGGCTCCACGCTGGTGTTCCAACCGGATGACCACTGGCCGCCAGACACCACTTTCAAGGTGACGCTGAGGCCCTCGGCCCTCGCCAAGGACCTGCACCTCGACATGCAATCCGTAACCGTAAGAACCCCACCCCTCATCGCCGAGTTGAAGGATTTCTCATTCTATAACAGCCCGCATGACGCCTCGGTCTATCAAGTCGTCGGCGAACTCAAGCTCAGCCATCCGGTGGCGCTCGACGCCCTCCAACAGAAGTTGAGCATGACGGTGATCGGCGGCACCCCTCTGTTCAAGACCGGCGCCCAGGGTGCCGCGGTGTTCACCGTGACCGCCGACCCGCTCTCGGTCCGCCGGTTTTTCATCCGCAGCCGTCAGATCATTGTGCCGCTCAAGGAGGACTGGGTGAAACTCACCGTGCCCGCAGGGTTGGTCTCCAGCCTGGTCGGCGCGCCGCTGGCCAAGGACGTCACTGCCAAAGCCCGCGTGCCGGACAAATACACCGGCTTGGAACTCACCAAGGCCGAAACCAAAATCATCCGTACCGACGAAGGCGAGCCGCAGCAATTCGTGTTCGTCACCACCAGCCTCGATATCGATAGCGCCGAGATCGCCAGGCACATCGGCCTGTGGTGGCACCAGGACGGTTGGTTCGACGAGGAGGGCAACCTCATCGCCGCCAAACGCAGAAGCACCGCCACCAAGGTCGAATTGATCCCGGTGGAAAGCGAGGCGCCGGTCGGCAAACAGCATGCCTTCCGCTTCGTCGAGCCACGCACCGACGGCGGCCTGTATCTCAGCGTCGCGGCAGGCGTGAAATCCCCCGGCGGCTTCGAAACCAACACCGGCTTCGAGAAAACCCTCGCGGTGCCGCCGTTCCCTCAGGAGACCCGCTTGTTAGGCAAGGGCAACGTGCTGGCTCTCGATGGCGAACGCAAGCTCATCGTGCAATCCCGCGCCATCGAGCACCTCCGCATCACCCTGGGCCGGGTGCCGGTCTCACAATTCCAACATCTCGTCTCCCTCACCTATGGCAAGACGTTCAACGGGGATTTCTTCAAGGACGGCGTGTTCTCCGAAGACAACATCGTCCAAAAATGGAGCAAGGTCATCGACGTGCCGCACCGCAACGCCTGGGAGGCCACCCAATCCGTCATCGACATATCGCAGGCCCCGCCACTCACCACTCCGGACAAACTGCCCGGCGGATGCGGCGTGTTCATCGTGACGGTCGAACCCGTCAAGGCAGCCGACGCCGAGGAACCGGATGATGACATCTACTCGCGCATCGAGCAAAGCACCGAGTTGAAGACTGACGAATGGCAGCAAAGCGACGAGGACGACGATTCCGCTGCTGTTCACGACGGCTGGCAGCGCGCCGAGGGGACCATTTCCCAGCGCCTGGTCATGGCCACAGATCTCGGGATGTTAGTCAAAGCCGCAGCCGATGGCTCTCGCGATGTCTATGTCATGGCCCTCGGCGCCGGCCAACCGGTCGCCGCCGTAAGAATAAGCGCCCTCGCCCGCAACGGCAGCGTCTTGGAATCCGCCCAAACCGATGCCAGCGGCCACGCCCGCCTCGAGCCCCTAACCAACTGCACCGGCGAACGCCTGCCGGTGGCGGTGTTGGCGAGCAAGAATGGCGACACCTCGTTCCTGCCGTTCAACGAACACCAACTCCCGGCCATGGATTACTCGCGCTTTGCAATTGACGGCGTGATCGCCTCGCGCATCAAGGCGGTGGAAGCCTTTGTCTTCACCGAGCGCGGCGTCTATCGGCCCGGCGACACCGTGCACGGCGGCTTCATCGTGCGCCGCCACGATTGGCAACCGGTCCTGGAAGGCCTGCCGCTGGCCATCGCTCTAACCGATTCGCAGGCGCGCGTGGTCGCCAACCAAACCACCCGCCTGCCTTATGATGGCTTCTTTGCCTGCGATCTCGCCCTGCCGGAAGCCGCCGGGCTCGGCACCTATCAACTCACCGTGGACGTGCTCGACAGCGACGGCAAACACCTGTTCCGCCTGGGCCGTGCCGCCGTGCGAGTTGAGGAGTTCCAACCCGATCGCATGAAAGTGACCACCACACTCGACCCCGCGCCACCCGCGGGGTGGCTCGCCACCAAGGCCACCGACGCGGTGGTGTCCGTGCGATCGCTGTTCGGCGAACCCGCAGCCGAGCGCCGCGTCACGATGCGCCTGGAGTTGTCACCCGCGGATTTCGGCTTCTTGCAATGGCCCGGCTATGCCTTCTATATCAATAACGAGGAAACCGACAAATCCCTCGCAGGTCGCACCATCGAACTCGGCGATGCCACGACCGATGCCAAGGGCAACGCCACCTTCACGCTGCCCCTCGACACACTCAAGGACGCCACCTTCCGCGCCGCCATTCTAACCGAAGCATTCGAGCGCGAGGGCGGCCGCAGCGTGCGCACCGCCACCACCTGCCTCGTTTCGCCTAACGAATCGGTGGTCGGTTGGAAAGCCGACGGCAAACTCGGCTACCTCGCCAAGGACAGCGGCAGCGCCCTCAAGCTGCTCGCCGTGGGCCGCGATTTGAAACCCCTGGCATTGGAGGCTCTGCGCCGCCGCCTCATCGAAATCCGCCAGGTTTCCGTGCTCACCCAGCTCGACAACGGCAACTATGCCTATGTCTCCACCAGCAAGGAACGCCAGATCTCCGAAGAATCCGTCAACCTGCCCGCCGGCGAATCCGACTATCAAATCCCCACCGCCAAGGCCGGCGATTTCCGCATGGAAATCATCAACGCGGATGGCGTGGTCTGCTGCGCCGTGCCGTTCACCGTGGTGGGCAAGGGCGACGACAACGCCAGCGTCGAGCGCGAGGCCGAGCTGCGCATGTGGTTGGACAAGGAAGACGTCCTGCCCGGCGGCGAAATCCAAGTGCATCTGTCAGCACCGTATGCCGGCGCCGGCCTGGTGACTTTGGAGCGCGATCACGTGATCGTCGCGCAGTGGTTCAAGACGGCAACCAAGGAAAGCACGCTGGCGGTGACGATTCCCGCCGATCTCGAGGGCACCTACTATATCAATGCCGCCTTCGTGCGCTCGACCTCCTCGCCCGAGGTCTTCCACAGCCCGCTGAGTTATGCCGCAGCCCCGGTAAGAGTCCTCGCCCCGCAGAAATCCCTGACCTATCAACTCGACGCCCCGCGCGAGGTCAGGCCGGGCACTGCGGCGGTGTTTGGCATCACCTCCAGCCAGGCGACCCGCGTTGTGGTGTATGCGGTCGATGAAGGGATCCATCAGATCACCTCCTACAAGCTGCCGCAACCGCTGGGCTTCTTCCTGCGCAAACAGGCGCTCGAGGTGCGCACCCAGCAATGGTTGGACCTGCTGCTGCCGGAATACCGCTTCCTCAAGGCCGCGCCGGCGTTTGGCGGCGACGGCGATGGCGACGCGGCGCTCTCGATGCACCTCAACCCGTTCAAGCGCCGCCAGGAGCCGCCTGTGGTGTTCTGGTCAGGCATCATCGACGCCGGCCCGCAACGCACGGAGGTGAAGTGGCAGGTGCCGGACTATTTCAACGGCAACCTGAGAATCATGGCGGTGGGCTGCAATGCCAGTGCCGTCGGCACCGCGGAAACCTCCACTCTGGTCAAAGCGCCGATCATTGTGCAACCCAACGCGCCCTTGTTTGTCACACCGGGCGATGAATTCGAAACCTCTATCTCCATCTTCAATCATCTGCCGGCCACCGGGCCGACTACTATCGTCGTTGTAGCCACCGCCTCAGAGCATCTCGAAGTCATCGGCGAAGCCACCGCATCGCTCCCCCTGGCCGGCGGCAGCGAGGGGATCGTGCGCTTCAAGTTCCGCGCCAACGACAAGCTCGGTGCGGCCGACCTGCGGTTCGTGGCCCACGGCGGCGGCGAAACCGTCCGCCGCGCCACCACCTTGAGCGTGCGCCCGGCCACCCATCATCTGACAAGCGTCACCACCGGCTGGTTCCGCAACGCCTCGACCGAGGAGAAGGTGAAGCGCACGCTCTATGAAGAGTTTCGCCACACCGAAGCCACCGCCAGCATCGTGCCACTGGGCCTCGCCCGCGGGCTGGAAGCTTATGTCCGCGAATACCCCTATGGCTGCTCGGAGCAAATCACCAGCCGTGCCATGGTCAAACTGGTCGCCGCCACCGAGGCGGATTTCGGCGTCACTCCCAAGGAGGCCGCCGATGCCGTGAACTCGGCCATCACCCAACTCGCCGCGCGCCAGCGTGCCGACGGCGGGTTCGGTTATTGGTATGCGGGCGAGTCGTCGGACTATGAATTCCACTCGCTCTATGTTCTGCATTTCCTCAGCGAGGCGAAATTGTTGGACCAGGTGGTGCCCGAAGCGCTGATGAATGGCGCGGTGAAATACGCGACGCGAACCGCCCGCGCCAGCGTGCGCAACATCCAGGACGCGGAGATGCAGGCGTATGCCATCTATCTGCTGGCTCGCAACGGCGCCAACCCCGCACCGCAATTGCTCAACCTGCGCGACACCCTCAGCGCCAAGTACCAGGGCCAATGGGAACACCGCAGCGCCGCCGCCTGGATGGCCGCCACCTATACGCTCCTCAAGAAGGACGGCGAGGCCAACATTTTGCTAGACGCCTGTCTCAAGGCCCGCGCCGCCCGGAAAGCCGCGAACAAAAACGAACCGTGGTCATACTATCGCACTCCGGCGATGGAGGACATCGGCATCTTCTATATCCAGTGCCGCCATTTCCCCGAGCGCGCGAAGAAATTCGGCATCGACGCGCTGGAGCCGATCATGAAACCATTGCGCGATCAAAGCTTCAACACGCTCTCATGCTCCTACATGACGCTGGCCTTGAAAGCCTATAGCGACCTGGCGCGCAGCACCGGCGTCGAGGTCTCGATCCTCGGCCTGGCCGGCAAGGCCGCGCCGCAGGTGCTCGCCGGCCCGGGCCAGGGCATCCTGCGCAGCGGCTTCGGCCCTGCCACCACCGCGCTGCGCTTCGAGCGCCAGCAAAAGGGCAGCGGCGACATCGGCGCGTTCTATCAGGTCGTCGAGCAAGGCTATGACTCCGGCAAACCCGCCGGCCCGGAGCGCAGCGGCCTGGAAGTGTCGCGGGAAATCACCCCGGCTCACAAGGACCAGCCGTTGCGTGCCGGCGATCCGGTGGATGTGGTGTTGCGCGTGCGCAACGTCTCCGGCCGCGATCTAACCAACCTGGCGGTGGTCGATCTGCTGCCGGCCGGTTTCGAGGTGTTGGCCGGCGACTTGAAATCCGGCGCCAACGCGGTTGCCGGCACCGGGTTTGCCGAGTTGCGCGAAGACCGCACCCTGTTCTTCCTGGGCCTGACAGCCAACGCCGAGTGGTCGGTGAAGTATCGCATGAAAGCCGTGTGTGCCGGTGCCTTCGCCGTGCCAGTCGCCCTCGCCGAGGACATGTACGACCGCGGTCGCCACGGCACCTCCACCCCCGCCCGCATCACCATCGAACCAGCCAAGTGAGGTGCACGCGGAGCGCCCTAAGGAGCGCCGGCTTTAGCCGGCCAGACCATGCGGAGCGCAAGGCAACTCGCTTGGCGGCTGGACTTGCGCGACCCATGGGCAGGTGGACAACAATGTCCACCCTCCCCACATGGACACGAACGTCCACGCTCCATATTTCCCCGATTCGTGGCCACTCGCCCGGAAAATTGCTGGCAATTCCCACCGAACGATTGTAAGATCCACTCGTGAAGCCCCGCGAATGCAAAGCCCTGATCCCCAAAGGAACCTATGTGCCGTCGAACTTGTCCGCCGCGCAGAGAATGGCCCAGGCCAAATCGAACAACCCAAATACTATGGCCTCCAAGGGGGATGCCTTAGCGTCCCTTGGGTTCGGCAAGGACGGCCCGCAAGTCTCGCGGAAATCGACTCCCAAGACGCCAGCCTAGCGGCGTGGGCAAGGGCTACCGGGAATTATCTCGATTTCGGGATTCTCACGGAACTCAGTGCTCTGGCGGACTTTGAGTTCAAGGGCAATGAGCACAATGTGATGGCCTTCATCAAGCGAAGCAACCCCTTTGTCATTCGTTGGACCAAGCTCGACATGTTCGGGCTGCCAGGCCGCACCCCGGACGAGTACCTGCAACGCTGGCGCTTGCAGAATGTCGCCTTCCCGGACACCGCGGCGACCTTCCTCGGCTACACCATGAATGCCCGCGGCAATGGTGTCATTCTCACCTCGCAACGCTATTTTGAAGGCACCAAGAAGTCCCAGAGAGTCATCGATCTGGCCTTCGCCAAGTTGGGGTTTGAGCGTATCGCGGGTGGCGAACCGTCCTATCGAAATGCGGCAAGCGGAGTGGAAATCCACGACGCCAAACCGGACAACGTCATCTTCGACAAAGCCGGCAACATGCACCCCTTCGACGTTTGGATCAACGATTCCAATGACTCCTTCGGACTGCTCGCGGATTATCCTCCTCCCGCACCCGAATCCCTCTGATGGAGCGCCATGCCCCTCTCTGACGGAGCGCCGGCTTAAGCCGGCCAGTCCACGGTGAGCGCGAGGCGACGCGCCCCGCTCACACGCCTTGCTCATCCCATGGACTCCGCGCCATACGGAGCCGCACCCTGATGCACCCTGCCGCGCGAGCACCCTTCCCGCTCGACCTCCCCAGTCCTGCGCAACTCGCCGCCCCACTCCCATTTCCCAAACATCTTGCTTTGCACTCCCTCATCACCCGCTATGATCGCGGCCATGAATGAGCGACGAAAAAAAGCACCCTACCGAGCGGCCATTGCCATCGTTCACACCAACGGCGGCTTATCCGGGGCCAATGCCGCGAGTCATTGGCATATAACTGTTAGCCGACAATATTTTGAAGCCTACGACTGAGATACGCGCGGCGGTCGCAGACTACATCGCACTGTTGGCAAGCGCTGAGCAACAAACGTCCTACGAAACGGAGGTTCCACACGTTTTCACCCCAATCACAATCTCTCCGCCAATGAACCGCAATGCCGACTGGTTGTCATGGTCACTTCAGTTCCCGACCGGTCCCGACTCGCTGCTGTGCGCCCACATTTGCGGCGTTGGCCGGTGTGATGCCGTTGGCGGCGGCGTGCTGCGGCCATTGGCCAACCGCCTCACGCACCTGTTCGATGATGTCACCGGGGTGGCTCACGTCGTGGGCTTCGCCGAGCCGGATGAGATCCTTGCGCGTGATGCTGGCCGCCTTGCCGTCCACGTGCGCGGCGCGGAAGCCGGATGCCAACGGATACGACGCGAGCGTTAGATCAAACGCCGGTGCCAGCCGCCACTTGCCGACGGCATCCATCACAAACGCGTGATTGCGGCCGTGATCGTCGTCGTTGGCCGCAGCCACGTTGAACACGGCCCGCCGGAACACCTCCTCCACGCAGTCCCGCTCTCCAGTTAGAGAGCGCGCGATCTCCATCAGGTCCCGGTAGTCGAGGCCATCGCGCAACGGTGTGTGGGTGAGCCCGGAATATGAATGCAAATGCAAGCGCAAGCCATCGGCGCCCCGATCAAACCGGCGGCTCAGGAAATGACAGCCCCCGGCGGAATCCAACAAGCGGGTTTCCGGCACGCTGATGCCCGCGGCGCGGGCCATGTCGGCGTATGCCGCCTCGATACGTCCATCCTGCAGCACCGGTTCGGTATCAAACTTGATCAACCATGCGCCAAACCCCGGCGGCGGCGGATCATCCAACCGGATTTCCGAAAAATCCTCGGCGATCGCCAGCAAGGCTTTGGGTTGCGCCCCACCCGGCGACATGCCGGAGCGCAGCAACGCCGCCAACACCTCGCCGGTCCCGCCGCGCAGCATCTCGCGGGCGGCTTCCACCAAGGCCCCCAACTCGGCCAGCATCCCATCATTGAAATCCGTTCCCTCCAGGCACGGCAGGAATGTTAGAGCACCCATCTTCCTTGTCCCCTGGCAGGCGAGCTTGCGCAGCACCGTGACCCGGTTCCATGGAATTCCGCTCGTCTCGAAATACCGTTGCATCAGGCGTTGCCCCCACCAATCCGGCAACGCATCCTGGAACACGCCGTGGAGTTCGCCGTACCCCGGCGTCGGCGTGCTCACCGCTCCTCGCGTCGAATTCGGCAGATAAATCGGCGACAACTCCCGCGTCCCCATCCGCCACGCCGCATCGTATTCAAAGAACACGCTGCCGCGCTCGTCCTGATAGAGCCGGCCGACCCGCTCGTCGCCACCTCCCGCCCAACGGACTTCAAGCTCCATCGGTTGCTCCTTTCCGGTCGCGACGCGGCGCGCGCTGCCGCTCGCGGCGTTTCACCGCCTCGATGGATTCCATCACCAGCGGCCGCGCAAACAATTCGCGCAATTCCCCGTCCACTCCCAGCGCCACCGCCACTCGCACCAAACGCTGAAACGAGCCCTGGCCCCTCGCCTCTAACAACTTGAGGGTCGAAAGCGCCACCTCCGAGCGCTCAGCCAGTTCCTCCTGCGTCCAACCCTTGGCCAGCCGAAACCCGCGCAGGCGCTGACCGACCTCCCGGGCCAGCGCCACCGGATTGCGTTGTTTAAAAGCCGCTATTTTGTCCACAACCGGACAATAGCCCACTTACAGCCAGCATTGCAACCGTTATTTTCAGGCTCGTTGCTCCTGTGCGAACGGGCTTAGCTGTTCCGCCACCGCATTGCACTGGCTGCCGCGTCTCGCGGCAGGCCGTGATTGCTGCGGCTCGCAGCAAGTCATTTGTGTGGCTGCGGATTCCCGCCACCGACCGCCAGATCGACCGGCTGGTCTATGAACTCTACGGTCTAACCGAACAGGAGATCGCGCTGGTGGAGGGGGCGTGAGGGTCACTCGATGATTGCCGGCACTTCGCCGCGCAGCCGCCGCGCAGCCGCCGCGCATGCCATGACATCCGCGAGCCAGTGGCGCGAGAGTTGCCGCCGGGTGGTTTCAGCGCGACAAGGTCGGGAAGTTCCGCGGGCAATCCGAGCAAAGCGCCGAGATACTCCGTGTCGCCGCAGGCAGAAGCTAGCCGGACTCCATCCAGATAGAGCCGGCGCCATTGGATGGTGGTGCGCTTGTTGAGTTTCAGCTCGTCGATTAGAATCTCACCCTGCTCGTTGAGCGGGCTGATGGTGCCATCGTTGTTCACCCTCACACACCTGCCATAGGCGAGGTGGTGCGGATCGGGAAGCTGCTTGACGCCTTTTGCCAGATTGCAAGTGTGGCAGCAATAGACGAGATTGTCGTAGTCCGTCACGAGATCGGGCCGCAAGGTACGGGGCAGCAGATGGTCGATATCGAATTCGCCTTTCAACCGGCCCCAGCGCTCGCGCCGCAGGCAGTAGCAGCAGCGGAAAACGAACTCGTCCCTGAGCCAATCGCGATAAGACTCGGCGTCGGCGTAGCCCACCGGGCCATGTCGCCGGACATGGGGCTGCGCCGGATAGAGGAATGGATTGGGCGGGGACATGGCAATCAGCCGGGATGAATCAGGGAAGCACGCCTGACCGCCTCCCGATAGGCGGCCTCTGCTTCAGCCAAGGGCATTGGGGCCAGCAAATCCAAGCGCCCGGCACTCAGGCGTTGCAGTTGCTCAAGTTCGGCGAGGTCTGCGGAGGTCGCCTTGCGGGCCACCTTCTTGCGGATGAGGATGGATTCCCGTTCGGCCAGCGGCTCCCAATCAGCCAGCACCGTAACTAGATCGTCGACCGTGTTGAGTCCTTCTAGATCCCTGGGGAAATACCCGATCTGCTCGAACGGCACGCCCCTGCGCGGTTCATTGGCAAAGAGATCCAGCACCCTGCGTTCCATTTCCGGCGGGAGTCCGTAGAGGCGCATCACTTCCGCATCCACGCGGAGGTGCAGGATGCGGAGATCGTCTGCGGTTGGTGGCACCACCTTGGATTGATTCTTCGCGGCATGATGGAACAAGGTCATGGTGTCATCGTTACTGACAGCGCCATCCGACCAGCGGCGGGCAGCCTTGAGATAAGCGGTGGCGGCGGCAGCGAGTGGCTTGGCAGCAACCGGATCCAACGCTGGAACCGGCAGTGTGCGAAGACTTCCCACCAGGTTGTCGCGTTTTGACAGATGACAAAACGCGAAGGCGTTCGCCAGCGGCGAATTGAACAGCGCCCATAAGACCGGAAGCGAATACGCATCATTGTGCGGCCTAATCACGATAAACCGTCTGGTGACCGGGTGCCCTTGCTCATCGAGCAATGCCTTTAGCCGCCACGGACCGCGGCTGACTCGGGCGTAGTTGAGGAGGATTTGGGGATTGCCGATCTCCATACCGTGACGAGGTCGGAGAATGGCGGATGGATTGAGATTCAGGAACACGGTCTTCGGCAGTTCATGTGTTCTCTGGATTTCACTCCATTCGGCGAATCCTGGAACGCGATCGGCAAACGGGTCGGAAGACTCCATCGCAAACATCCCGGATCCCTTGTGGCTCAAACCTTGCCCTATCAAAGCAACCTTACCGACATCCGCCAAACCGCTCTTTCGGAGATACTCCCACACTTCCGCCAGTTGGGGAGCGAACAGCGGACAGTTGTCATCATCTAGCAAATCCGACGCCGCGGCGGTCTCCGGTGGTCCCGCCTCCTGCACGCGGGAAAACGCCTCCACTTCGCCCTCGCGTACCCGGATGAACGGGATGGACCTGACAACCCGTGCGGGCCTTGCGGCATGTTTTCTCGCAAGAATGACTGTGGATTCGGGCTCGCCGAACTCGAACACCTTGTCCGCGAAGAGCAGCACCTCCTGGATTTCGTAATGTTCCAACAACTCCCGCCGGATTCCCTTCGCCTGCTTGTTTTGCAGGATTCCCTGAGGACCGACGAAGCCGATGACCCCGCCCGGTTGGAGATTGTCCACGACCCGGCGCAGGGTTTCCGCGGCTTTGTTAGGCAACCAGTTTTTTTCGCCAACCTCACCAAAACCTTCAAAGGGCGGATTCAACAAAACAATGTTTGCCGCCCGGGTTTGTCGCTCAATGATGTCGCTGGTGAACATGTCCTCGTTGATGAGATCCCAACCATTCGGATTGGGGACGTCGGCGAGGGTCAGGGCCAGGCGGGCGACTTCCTGGGAGAACGCATCCACATCGACTCCATGAAGCCGCTTGCGGAGGTAGCTGGTTCGCGCCTCGGGAAAATCATCCGGCCGCAGCTCGTCTAACAAGCGCAATGCGGCCACCAGGAATCCGGCGTGGCCGCAGGCCGGTTCGAACACCACCCGCTGTTCCGGCGGCATGGCGGCAATCCACGGCCTGAGCTTGCCGAGCATGTAATCGATCAACCACGGCGGGGTGCTGTGAGTGCCGAGCTTTTTCCGGGTGGCTTTGTTGATCAGGGTGCTCTCGTAGATATGGCCGAGAGCCTCTGCGGAAAGCAGTTCGAGCGAGGCAAAGCGCTCGATCCGTTGGGCGATTCCGGCGAGCGCCCGCTGCCGGATTTTCGGCACCTGGATGGCCTGGGATTCGTCACTCCGGTAATGTCTGGCCAAGCGGGCGAAAACATCGTCAAAATTGCCAAGGTCTAGGCGGGTGAAGCGCGGGACTCGTTTGTCACGAAGCGTCTTGGCCGCCAGCAGCCAGAATGGAGCCTGAATCAGCCATTCGGCTTTTTTCTCGTCGGCCCGGGTGTCTCCGAGGTGAGCCCAGCCAAGATCGTCAGCGAGGTCGTGGACGCATTCCTCCAACAAGCGACTGAGCCGTTCGCCCATGTCCTTTTCCACCAGAGGCATCAGGCCCGCATCGACGAACTCAAGTTGCCTGACCGTCGGATCCGACCTGCCCCAGACCTTAGCCCGATACACGGCGTCCGGGCTGAAACCGCCTGTGCGTTCCTTGAGGAACCCGGCCAAACTGCGGATGTCCCCGCCGCCAAGAACATGTAGCCCGTCGCGCCCGATCCGGCTGGTTTGCCAGCAATCCCCCGCAACACCGATGGCAAGGGCGGCACCGGTAGCCCGGACCGTGGCGAATGCTTCCGGCTCACCGAGCCCGCCCTCATAGACCGCAAACGCCGCGGTGCGCAAATCCTTCGGCAGACGGGAGTGCGCCACCAGCGCGGCCCGTCCCGCGCCCGTCCAAAGCCCCACGGAATCCGAGAACAGCGCGGATTGGTAACCGATTGCTTCCAGTGAAGCCTTGACTTGAAGCAAGTGTTTCAATTTCCTGCCGGGAAGTTGGGGAGAAGCGAAGCAGCGAGAGACGGACGATTAACCGTCAAGGTGCCACCCTTGGTATGCTGAGGCAGGGCAATCTGAAGACTTTGGCGGTGAGAGGGAGTCATGCAATGTTCTTTAGAACAGTTTTCGGGGCGGGTCAAGGGCAAATTCTGGGAAATCGGGATGGATTGTCAAGGAGGGATTGCGGGGAAGGATTGCGGGACTGACTGCTGTTTCGCCGCCGCATTTCCGTCCGTCGCTGCCGCGTCTCGCGGCAGGCCGTGACTGCTGCGTCTCGCAGCAAGTCATTCGCGTGGCTGCTGCTTCCAGCCGCAGGCCGTGCTCCGCGTCCCCCCGCCGAGCCTCCGCCAAGCCACGAGGAAAGCCTCGTCCGTCGCGGCAAGGAGGCACAAGCCACGATTAGCCATGGTCAACTCTTTTCTTGTGTCTTGGCGCCTTGCGTCTTCCATTCCGTCGTGCATCACGTATTCTCCAGCCATCCAAAGATCAAATACACAGAAGACGTAACAAGGCACCTGTCATCATGACGATCAAGCGAATCCACATCCTGTTAGCCCTGCTGGCACTGGTTGTCTGCGCCATCCCCTTTCGCGACAGGTTCGGGCGGTCCGTCGCTGCCGCACTCCAAACCATCAACGGGAAGAAGAGTGTGGCAGACCGGGTTGAACAGTACGGGCCTGCCGTACGAAGACGCTTGGCCGGGGATTTTGAGCGGATCGGCGTTGCCTATCCGCCGAAGAGCCTCACGCTGGTGGGCCTCAAGCAGGAGAAACTGCTAGAGCTGTGGGTGTCCGATCCGCCCAAGCTCCTCAAGTCGTATCCGATTCTGGGGGCCAGCGGCACGCTTGGCCCGAAGTTGAAGCAGGGAGACATGCAGGTTCCGGAAGGGATCTATCGGATTGATTCGCTCAATCCCAACAGCCTGTATCACCTCGCGCTGCGCGTCAATTACCCCAATGAGTATGACAAGTCAAAGGGCAGGCTGGACCGCCGCGATGACCTCGGTGGTGACATCATGATCCACGGCAAGGACTGCTCGATCGGCTGCCTCGCCATGGGTGACGAGGCGGCCGAAGAGCTGTTTGTGCTCGCCGCGGAAACCGGAATCGCCCATATCTCGGTCATCCTGAGTCCGGTTGACTTCCGCAAACGGCAACTTCCGGCAGCCATGCCGCCTCTCCCCGAGTGGACGCCGGAACTGTACACCTCGATCAATCGGGAACTTGAAAGATTGGATCGGACAAAATGAAACCCAAGCACCCGCCACGTTGGAAGCGCCGGGCGCTTGCGTCGTGCGGCGGCACCGCGTTGGTGCTAGCCCTGGCGTGGGGCTTGCTGCCGCGGCCGGATCTCTATCCGCCAGAGCGCGGGTGGTCGAGGGTTGTCAGGGATCGCAACGGGGCCTTGTTGCATATCGCCGCGGCACCGGACGGCAGATACCGGGTGTGGACGCCGCTCTCCGGGGTGAGCCCGCAATGGGTGCGGGCCACGCTGCACAAGGAGGACCGCTGGTTCCGCTGGCATCCCGGCGTCAATCCGCTGGCGCTGGCGCGCGCCGCCTGGGGTGCTGTTAGGGGAGGTTCGGCCGGCGGGGCCTCCACTCTAACCATGCAAGTCGCCCGCCTGCGCTGGCAGCTTGAAACCCGCGGTGTTTGCGGCAAGTTGGCGCAGATTTTCCGCGCCGTGCAACTTGAGCGCCATTACACCAAGAACGAAATCCTTGAAGCCTACTTCAACCTCGCGCCCTATGGCGGCAACGTCGAAGGCGCGGGCGCCGCCGCCTGGCTGTGGTGCGGCCGCGATGCCACGCAAATCAGCCAGCGCGAGGCCATCGCCCTGAGTGTCATTCCCCAAAGCCCCGCCACCCGCCATCCCGGCCACCCGCACGATGCGCAACACATCGCCGCCGCCCAGGGCCGGCTCGCCGGAATGTTAGAACAGCGTGCCGACCTGCGCGGCGATCCGTTGTCATCGGAGTTCACCCTGACCCCACCAGCCCCGCCGCCTCACGAAGCCCCCCATCTCTGTCGGCGACTGATACAAGCCAGCGCCGCGCGCGAGATTGTTAGCACCCTCGATCTCGGCATGCAGCAGGAAATCGAGCGTGGCATCACCACCCATCTGCAGCGCACCAGCGAGCAGGGCATCGTCAATGCCTGTGTCATTCTCGTCCACGCGCCATCGCGCGAGGTGCTCGCCTACGTGGGCTCGGCGGACTATGCCGACCGCGGGATTTGCGGCATGGTGGATGGGCTGCGAGCGCGGCGCTCGCCGGGCTCCGCCCTCAAACCGTTTGTCTATGGCCTGGCGCTCGATCAGGGGTTGATCCATCCGCGCAGCTTGCTCATCGACGGGCCGATGGGTTTCAACGACTACAACCCCGAGAATTTCGAGGGCGAATTCATGGGGCCCATTCATGCCAACGACGCCTTGGTGCGCAGCCGCAACCTTCCTGCCGTGGCACTGGCCAACCGCCTTGGCGAGGGCGGACTCTATCGGCTCTTGCAGCGCGGCGGAGTTATGCTAACAAAACCAGCCGGGTACTACGGGCTCGCCCTCGCCCTGGGCGGCTGCGGCATTTCGCCAGTCGAACTTGCGTCGCTTTACTGTGGTCTGGCCGACGACGGCCAGCCCCGGCCCCTGGTATTCGAAGGAACTAACAGCCAGGCCGCCGCGCCATCCAACTCCCCTCCCCTGTTATCTCCAGCCGCGCGCTTTCTGATTCTCGACATGCTGCGCGGCGGCTCGGACCTCGGCCCGGAATACGGCTTTGCCCGCAGCGATCCGAGCATCGCCTGGAAAACCGGAACCTCGCACGGGTTTCGCGACGCGTGGGCGGTCGGCGTGAAGGGCGATTACGTGATGGTCGTGTGGCTGGGCAACTTCAGTGGCCGCGGCAACAACGCGCTGGTGGCCCGACGCTGTGCCGCGCCCTTGTTGTTCGACCTGTTCAACCGCCTGCGGCTGCCTGATAGAGCCGGCGTGCCGCCGGCGAGCGTGCGCCAGGTCGAGTTATGTGCCATCTCCGGCGATTTGCCCGGCCCGTGGTGCCGGCAGTTGACCACCGGCTGGTTCATCCCCGGCGTTTCCCCGATCGGCTTATGCCAGTTGCACCGCAGCATTCTGATCGATGGCGACAGCGGCAAACGCGTGGCCCGCGACGACGGCCGCCCCGGCTTGCTCCGCGAAGTCCATGAGTTCTGGCCGCCGGACATGTTAGAACTGTTCCGCAAGGCCGGCCTGCCCCGCCGCGCCCCACCCGAGCCCGAAACCGGCACCGACACCCTGCTTGGCCTCGATCCCGGCCAGGCCCCCGTGATTACCGCGCCGTTGCACGGCCGGACCTATCAGTTGGACAGTGGGCCGGCCGGTTCCGAAATCCAACTGCAAGCCCGCGCCACTCCCGGCGTGCGCCAGTTGTACTGGTTCAGCGGCGAGGCGTTTCTCGGCTCCTGCGCCCCGGCGGAGAGTTTCGCGTGGCGGCCGTCTCCCGGCGAGCACCGGCTGCGCGTGCTCGACGACCATGGCCGCGGCGGCGAGATGACGGTGCGGGTGCGGCGCTGAGAGAAAGACAGAAGAGGAAGAGAATTGACCGCAAAGACGCAAGATCGCAAAGGCTGGAAGACAGAAGACCAGAGGTTTGACCGCAAAGGCGCGAAGGTCGCAAAGGGTGGAAGTGCAGAATTGGGGCAGGAAGATTGTGGGCAGGAAAATGAAGCGCGGGCAAAAAGAGGTGGACGGGCAGCTTCGGCCTTCCTTGTGCTGCCCGGCGCGACAACGAAGGCTCGACCGTCGCTTCCAATTTGGCAACACGGCCAGGCTGGCCGTGCCCCGCTTAGCGGAAAGAATTTAGAATAATTCTTGCTATTGGTGTTTTCGACCGTAGTTTTCCGCCGCCATGATGCTGAAACCTTCCTCCAAACGCGCCAATTCCGGATTAGCCGACGAACTGTCCGGGCTGCGCATGACCCGGCAGCGGCAGGAGGTTTACCGGATCTTGCTGGCGCAGCGGGACCACCCGACGGCCTACGACGTGTTCATGCGGGTGAAAGAAGGCCTGCCGCACATTTCCCTGGCCACCGTGTATAACTGTCTGGAGGCGCTGGTGGAACACGGGCTGGTCCGGCAGGTGAATTTCGAGCGCGAACCGTCCCGCTATTGTCCGAACCTCGAGGAGCACGGCCATTTCCACGACCAACACACCGGGGTGATCCACGACGTGAAATTCAAGCCCGGCGTCAACCTCGCCGACGTGCTCGACCTGCCGCACGGCGCGGTCATTCAGGATGTGGAAATCAACCTGCGCGGCCAATTGAGCTTGGCCTGACCGGTATTCCCCCCTAACCTGCCCGCCGCGTTGCCCATTTCCACCAACCTCCCTAACGACCAAGTACCCCACCCATGAGCCTGCATATCCAAGACCTCCGCGCGACCCTCGAAGACGGCACCGAAATCCTCAAAGGCGTCAGCTTGGACATCCCCAAGGGCGAAGTCCATGCCATCATGGGACCGAACGGCTCGGGCAAGAGCACCCTCTCCAAGGTCATCGCCGGCCACGAGGGCTACGTTGTCACCGCCGGCTCCGTCTCCTTGGATGGCCAGGATATTTTTCCCATGTCCATCGATGAACGCTCGCGCGCCGGCATTTTCCTCGCCTTCCAATATCCGTCGGAAGTCCCCGGCGTGTCGAATGCCAATTTCATCCGCGCCGCCCTCCAGGCCCGCCTGCCACAGGGCGAGGAACTCGACGCGGTGGCCTACTACCGTCAGCTCTATGCCAAGATGGACCTGTTGGAAATCGACCGCAAGTTCACCGCCCGCTCGGTCAACGAGGGGTTCTCCGGCGGCGAGAAAAAGCGCAATGAAATCCTGCAACTCATGATGCTCGAACCGCAGTACGCGATTCTCGATGAAACCGATTCCGGCCTCGATATCGATGCCTTGAAAATCGTCGCCAAGGGCGTCAATGCCATGCGCGCGCCGGAGCGCGGGTTCCTCCTCATCACCCACTACCAGCGCCTGCTGGATTATATCACTCCGGATTACGTCCATGTCATGGCCGACGGCCGCATCGTGCGCTCCGGCGGCCCGGAACTCGCCCACGAACTGGAGAAACACGGCTACGAATTCCTCAAGGAACTCGCCCTCGCCTGAGCCGCGCCAAGCTGAAATCTTAAATCTCAAATTTCAAATCCCAAATGTCCTATCAAGAAAGTGCCATCCTCGATGCGGAAACCCATGATGCGATCTCCGTTGACCGCAGCAAGGGCGACTTCACCTTTCCCGAGCGCAACAAGTTCGATGCCGGCCGCGGGCTCACGTCCAAGACCATCGACTATATCAGCGACGTCAAGAACGACCCCCAATGGTTGCGCGACTTCCGCCACAAGGCGCTGCAGGTGTTCCTCGACAAACCGATGCCCACCCACTGGGCGAGCAAGGACCTGAACACCATCAACTTCGACGAGATCCGCTATTACCTATCTGACGGGGAAAAGCCCAAGCGCTCATGGGAGGACGTGCCAGACGACATCAAGCGCACCTTCGACCGGCTCGGCATTCCGCAGCAGGAACGCGCGTTCCTGGCCGGGGTGGAAGCCCAATACGATTCCGAAGCCGCCTACTCCAACGTGAAGGAGGAACTGACCAAGCAAGGGGTGATTTTCGTCAACTCCACCGAAGGCTTGCACCAGCACGAGGAGGTGTTCCGGCCATGGTTCGGCAAGGTCATTCCGACCTCCGACAACAAGTTCTCAGCGCTCAACTCCGCGGTGTTCTCCGGCGGCTCGTTCATCTATATCCCCAAGGGCGTCAAGCTCAAGCAACCGCTGCAAGCCTACTTCCGCATCAACTCGGAGAACTTCGGCCAGTTCGAGCGCACCCTCATCATCGCCGATGAAGGCGCCGAACTGATGTATATGGAAGGCTGCACCGCGCCCAAGTTCGAGACCGCCACCCTCCATTCCGCGGTGGTCGAACTCGTCGCCCTCAAGGGCGCCAAGATCCAATACGTCACCGTGCAGAACTGGTCGTCCAACGTGTTCAACCTGGTGACCAAGCGCGGCATTGCCATGGAGGACGCCGAGGTGCGCTGGATCGATTGCAACATCGGCTCGCGCCTGACCATCAAGTATCCCAGTGTTATCATGAAAGGCCGCCGCGCCCGCGGCGAAGTCATCTCCATCGCGCTTGCCAACACCGGCCAGCACCAGGACACCGGCGCCAAAATGATCCACGGCGCGGATGAAACCACTTCCAACATCGTATCCAAGTCCATCTCGGTGGGCAGGGGCCGCGCCACCTACCGCGGTCAGGTACACATTCCCAAGCACCTCAAGGGCTGCAAGAACAACACCGAGTGCGACGCACTGCTCATCAACTCCAACAGCCGCACCGACACCTATCCGGCCATCACCGTCAAGGGCAACCGCCATTCCACCCAGCACGAGGCGTCCGTCTCCCAGGTGTCCGAGGACATGCTCTTCTATCTGATGCAGCGCGGCCTCAACCAGGGCCAGGCGATGTCGCTGGCCGTCAACGGCTTCATCAACGACCTGGTGCGCGAATTCCCCATGGAATACTCGGTCGAGCTAAAGCGTCTCATCGATCTCGAAATGGAAGGCTCGGTGGGCTAACAAATCAATCGTAACCATGAAAGTAGCATTCACTTACTGGAAACACGGCGACTTCTTCCTGGGTTATCTCGATGAGTATCCGGAATACCAAACCCAGGGAGAATCGCTTGAAGACCTCAAGGAACATCTGCTTGATCTTTACAAGGACCTGTCCAGCGACGCCATCCCCGGCATCGTCCATCACGCTGAGCTGGTGATCGCATGAAACGTGCCGATCTGGTTCGAAAACTCGTTGTGCTCGGCTGCAGCCTCATCCGCCACGGCGGGAAACACGACTGGTATCACAATCCACAGACCCAAGTTAGCCAACCCGTTCCGCGGCACCGCGAAATTGACGAGAACTTGGCCAAATCCATCATCAAGAAACTCTCTCCGCAGTAAGCGCCCACCCGATGATCACCACCCCAACAGCTTCCGCCGCATTTCCCGCCTGGTTCACCACCCGCCAGCAGGCGGCCTGGACCCGTTATCTCGCGACACCTACCCCCAAACGCGGTGATGAGACCTGGCGCTTTTCTAACATCAAACAGCTTGATTTCACGGGCTTCTCAAGGAGCGCGTATGTCACTGCGGCGTCCGATCTGATCGCCCGCTCCGCCGGACTGGAAGCCACCGCCGCGAAATTCATCTTCATCAATGAAACCCTGGTCCACGCGGAGTCCAACCTTCCCGCCGGGGTGATCTGCCTGCCGTTGGCCGAGGCATTGGTGTCGCACAACGCGCTGGTGGAAGCGCATTTCATGAAGCAGGAGACGCGCCTCGGGTCCGCCAAGTTTGCCGCGCTGCATGAGGCATCGCTCACCAATGGCATGTTCATCTATGTTCCGAATGATGTCGAAGTCCCCCACCCCGTCGAGGTCCATCACTGGCTCGCCGGCGAAAACACGGTGATTTTCCCGCACACCCTGGTGGTCACCGGCACCCATGCCAAAGTGCGCGTGGTGGAGATGTTCCGCTCGGCCGACGGGCAGCAGCCCGGGCTGGCCATCGCGTTCAATGATCTATCAGCCGGCCCCGGCTCCAAGCTCGACTATGTGGCCATCCAGGCGTTCAACGAGGTCAGCCGGGTCATCCAAATCAACGAGACCGCCGCGGCCCGCGACGCCACCACCACCGGCTTCATCCTCAACACCGGAGCCGCCTGGGCGCGCAACGAATCGCTGTCGAGGCTTGAAGGCGCGGGCGCCCGCTCGGACATGCTCGCGGTTTCGATTGCCGCCGGAGCCCAGGAATACGACCAGCGCACGTTCCAACATCATGTTTCCCCGGGGGCGTTCTCCGACCTGCTCTACAAGAATTCGCTCTACGACTTCGCCACCACGATTTTCTCCGGGCTCATCTTCGTCGATGAGGGGGCGCATCACACCGATGCCTATCAGACGTGCCGCAATCTGCTGATGAGCGACACCTGCGAGGCCAACTCGATGCCCGGCCTGGAGATCAACGCCGACCAGGTGAAATGCTCCCACGGCAGCACGTCGTCGCAAATCAGCGAGGAGGAAATCTTCTATCTGCGCGCCCGCGGCATCGACCCCGTCGCCGCCCGCCAGCTCCTTGCC
>Ga0118677_10005345_pt1 | contig 22542 bp, 13 predicted proteins | sample AliMusrvi5mmetaG_FD_86154 | JGI IMG/M metagenome (GOLD analysis project Ga0118677, IMG submission 86154)
TAAATCAATATAATCGAAATGATATGAAGAATTACCAAGATAATTATTTTATTTTTTTAGACCTTAGATATTTTTCATTAGATGATTTAATACTTTTAATAAATGCAATGAATACATACATATAAGTTGAATAAAGCATTGTGTACGCTATTGCTATCGTGATTATTAATACAATCTTCATAAATCCCCCTTAACGTGTCACCCAAGTATAAAATGATAAACCGAAATATTTCCTTTCATGAATAGTATATCTTTTATCATTGGAATAATATGTAATCGCATCACTTAATGCGACTACTAGATACATTGCCTTAAATCAACACAGGGGACGGTTCTCTGATTCACGCTAATACTCATTTCATTGTCAAAGTAAATAACAATTAATCCGGTAAATAATATGTTAAAGGATTGATAGCTTTCTTTGAACGCTGAAGGATTTTCGTTTACCAACTCCTAAAAATCACAGAGCCGTCCGTGTTTCTACATCATTACACTTACAATAGTCGAATATCCACCGTAAACTTTTGTTTTGTCGACAGTTCTATATGCTCTGATTTTAAAGAAATAAGTTTTACCGTTAGCTAAGCCTGCTTTGGTGAAGCTAATGCTTGTTGTGCACGCTATGCTATATTTTCCGCTTGCCGATGTTGCATAGTTCACTTCGTAACCGCTTGCCCCCGTTACTTTTACCCAAGTTGTCTTTGCCGCTGTGGCTGTAGCTTTTATTACTTTTAGCCCTGTTGGTTTTGAAGGCACCGGTTTTGCAGAAACAACCGCGGAATATTTGCTGTTTTTTGTGGCTGTGCCTGCAGTTTGATATGCCAGAACTTTGTAATAATATGTTTTACCTGTGGTAAGTCCGCTGTTTATATATGAAGCTGAGTCAGTCGTGGTCACAAGTGAATATGTTCCGGTTAAAGCCCTTGAACGGTACACCTTGTAGCCTGTTGCTCCGATTACTGCGTTCCACTTAACTGTAACACCGGTATATCCTGCACTTGCAGCACTTATACCTGATGGTGTTAACGAAGCAAAGGAAATCCAATGGGCATATAGTGTAACATCGCCTTTGACTTTATAGGGGAATGTTACCTTTGTGCCGCCGCTTGCCGCGGTGTACCAGCAATCAAAGGCACAGCCTGCCTTGGCTGGATTTGACGGAGCATTAATCTTGGCATTGTAGTTTGTTGTTTTGCTCGCTACTGCAGAGCCTCCGTTTGAGTTAAAAGTCACCTCATATGATGTCATTATAGAAAATTGAATTCCGGCGTCTGCCGCGAATTTTTGAGCACAGGAGCCGCTTTTACCGTACAGTATTAATTCGCTGCTGCACCCTTCAAACGCCATATCTCCGATACTTGTGACGCTGCTTGGAATGGTTACGCTTTTTAGCGATGCGCATCCCTTAAAAACATCGTACCCAATGCTTGTAACGCTACTCGGAATGGTTATGCCTGTTAGTGACGTGCACCTCTCAAACGCCCCGCTTCTAATACTTGCAACACTGCTTGGAATAGTTATATTTGTTAGAGATGTGCAACCATCAAACGAACCTTCTTCGATGCTTGTAACGCTGCCGGGAATGGCATAATACCCTGCGCTTTTCCCCAAAGGGTATTGAATCAGTGCAGTTTTATCTCTATTAAACATAACCCCATTGCTGTCAGAAGAATAATAAGGATTGTAACCGCCAACTTTTATCGAAGACAGCAAACTGCACCCGCTAAACGGATCACTTGCAAGGGAAGCACAATCCGGAATGGTTATAGCTGTCAGGAATGCGCAATTTCTGAAAGCACCTTCCTCAACCCCCGTAACGCTGTTTGGAATGGAATAAGACTTTGCGTTATTCCCTGCGGGGTATTGAATCAGTGCAGTTTTATCTTTATTAAATAAAACCCCGTTACTATCCGAAGAATACTGTTGATTGTTGCCGTCAACAATGATCGCAGACAGTGAGCCGCACAAAACAAAACATCCAAGTCCAATGTTTGTAACGCTGCTTGGAATTGTTATACTTGCAAGAGATTTGCATTCCTCAAAAGCATTTTGCCCAATGTCTGTAATGCTATTCGGAATAGTTATGCTTTTTAATGATGCACAATTATAGAAAGAAGCTTCTTCAAGTATTTTAACTTTGTTTTGAATTATTATGTTTGACAGTAATGTGCAGCCATAAAAAGAGAACCTTTTAATGAGTGAAACGCTGATCGGAATTGTATATGATTCTGCGCTGTTTCCCGCAGGGTATTGAAAGAGCGTAGTTTTCTTTTTATTAAACAAAACTCCGTTACTATCCGAAGAATAATACTGATTGCTCTCGTCAACCGTTATTGCAGTCAGTAAACTGCATCCTGCAAAAGCACTGTTTCCAATACTATTGACCTTCTGGGGAATAGTTACGCTTGTAAGGGATGTGCAACCAAAAAAAGCCGAGCTTTCAATGCTTGTAACGCCACCGGGAATAGTTAAGCTTGCCAATGATGTGCAACTGTTAAAAGCCCCGTTTCCGATGATTATAACACTATCGGGAATGGTTATGTTCGATAGTGTTAAGCAACCATAAAAAGCTTTTTCTCCAATTTCTTTTACCGGCACACCGCCGAGTTGTGACGGAATAATAACAGTTCTATCGGACCCTGTATATTTTATAATTTCCGCCGCCGTGCCATTGTTAATCAGCGAATAATAATAATCTTCGCCTTCCGCAATAGCAGAAAATGAAATTAACGGCACAGCTCCCAAAATAATCACAAAGGCGAGGATAAGGGACATTGCTTTTTGAGTTGCGTTTTTCATAAACATCTCCATTTTTCTTAACTATTATCAAAACTTTTGCTTTTAACAAAAGACAGATGGATGGTTCGTCTGCCTTACAGCATTATCTAATAATCAGTTATTTTCCAAATCATGATTTGATTCTCTTATTGTATCATAATATATTCTTCATATCAATTGTTTTATCAATAAAATTTGCGCCGAACAAATAATTGTTTATTCGTCCGGCGATTTTCATTTGTTTTTTTGGTTAAAGTGTAAAGTTAGCTGAAATGTCCTCCTGTTTTGTTATATATTGAAAAGCACAAGCCCAACCAGCCCGATGATGCAGGCTGCCCAGCCGAACCGGTTCATCTTTTCTTTATAAATATAATGGCCGACAATAAGCATAATCAGCACTGGCGCGGTCATTATCACCGGATAAGCCACAAAAGCGGGTATGTTCTGAAGGAGATAGAAAAGAAACACCGTACCGAGGACATTAATGGCGCCGGTGATGCCGCCCGCAATCATCTCGGCCTTTTTCGGGCGCGTATCCTTCAGGACGAGGGAAACAACAACCAGTATCAAAAAAGCAATCAGGTTGCAGCTGAACGCAAAGGTATAAGGATTGTTGGGCGAAAGCTGCGTCGCGATATACTGGGAACCCAAAGAAATCCCTGAAAACAATCCCCCTAAAACAACCCACTTAAACCATTTTGCCGAAGCGGCTTTCGTTTCGCCCGCTGTTTTGTTAAACGCCATCAGGATAAGGGACACAACGACGGAAGCAATGCCTAAAACAGCGAACATCGACGGTGTTTCCCCGTGGGAAAAAGCAACGATGCCGATTAATACGGGAAACATATAGCCGAAGTTGTTGACTGTCGCAGTTGCGCCGGAAGGGCCGATGGTAAGGCAATAAAAGATAATCATGCAGAAGCCGAAATCGTAAGCGGCTGCCGTTATCGAGCCGTAAAGCAGCCCAATGGCCGAGAACAGCGGCTGCCCTGAAAAAAGGGCGCCGCAGGCCGCGCAAGCCATGCCCGCAACGGTTATCGCGAGGCCGATGCTGCGCGTGCGCCCGTTGTGTTTCATTACCCAGCGGTTCACAGGCCATATCATCGCCATCAGCGCGACATCAATCAAAAGAACAAAATAACTCATCTGAAACTCCCTGATTTTTTATTTGACCGTGTAGAAATAGATTCTGCTGCTGCGCTTTTCCGGCATTGCGACAGCAAATCCGTTTTTGGCAAGCTCGTCCGCCGGGATTTCAAGAATTTCTCCGGTGTCTGCGTCCTCAAAGGAATAGACGGCGCCCGGTACAATTCCGCCGAGTTCAAAACGGGCGGTTTCACAGGGGGACAGAAAGCGCCTGAATACCGTCACAATTCCGTCCCGCTTTTCCGGGCGGTCATATTGCGAGGCAGCCCAGGTGCTGTCAACAGCCGTTACCTCGGTGAGCGGATAATAATCGCAGGAAAAATACGGCCTGGCGCGCTTATATTCCTTTCTGATTTGCCTTACCCATTCAAGCGGCTGGTCCTCGGTCAGTTCTCTGCCCTCGTAACCCCAGTAGGAGGAAACAAACGAAGCGGAATAGCAGCTGCGCGCTTTGTAGGTGTCCCCGATGCCGAACCCGTTGCCGGTGCCGGAGAACGGAATCCACCAGGAAATACCCATGTTGTGCGTCTGCGAGGTCTCGGCGTCGGCATCCCAGGTGCACTGGTAATCGCTGCGCCAAAGCGGGATGGAACGCCTTAATGTTTCAATGTCAATCCTGCGGCCGCCGCTCGCGCAGTTGTCGATAATCAGGTGCGGGAAACGTTCCAGCAGCGTATCCCAAAATTTGTAAAGCCCCATGATGTGCTTAATCTCGTTGATGCCCGCCCGCTCCGGCTCGTCGTTTACCTGCCAGAAATGAAGCGGGTCCATGTTGAAATCCTGCCGGTAGCATGCCAAATCAAAATCTTTAATGAATTTGGAAACAAGCTCGATGGTCCCGGCAAGCGCCTCATCGTTGCCCAGATTCAGCAGCCAGGTTTCGTTTTCGAGCGGTTTCCCCGGAATTTTGAAAAACCAGTCCGGATGCTCCTTGGGCGTCGGGTTCGAACTGATCACGCGCTCCGGCTCAATCCAAAGCAGGAATTTCATCCCGTTTTCTTTAATGGCTTTCGCCACCTCAAGCAAGCCGTCCGGATGGGTTTTGGTGTTGACCGTCCAGTTGCCGGTTTGCGTCGCCCAGTCGCCCACATGTTCGCTTGGGCAATAGCCTTCCGGCGAACCGTACCAGCCGGCGTCAATCCAAAAATATTCAAAATCCAGTTTGTTTGTTGTGTACTGTTCAATGCGCCCCAGCATCTGGTCCGTCGGCAGCGCGCCCCACGCCATAATGCTGTGCGGACCCTGCTTCGGCCTGCCGGGTTTGCCGATAAGTGAAAAATATTCTTTCACCAACCGCCTGAATTGAATATGCCCGTTGTTCTGCCCGTTTTCATAGGTCATCAGCAGCATCGAGGATGTTCTGATTTGCTCGCCGGGCAAAAGCCTGAAGCCGGTATTTTGAATGCCGGTTTTGATGTTTATATTTTCGTTATCGCGTGAGAAAACTGCCTGCCACTGCCCGGTCCAGCCGACAGCGCATATAACGCCTTTATCCCCGCGGTTAATGTCGAAAAACGGAGCTTTGCCGTTGGATGAACGCCCGCCGTCGTTGTTATATTTCTGGGTCTTGCCCGGCAGAATGTAATTTTCGCTTGACATAAATTCGTCCCGCGCCCAGACGGAACCTTTCGGGTTGTAGATTTTAGCCGAGCCTTCTTTCACATAATAACCCGGCGTCTGCGGTTCGTCATATTCAAAGGGCAGGTTCACATCGCAGTCAAACAGTTCGGATATAAGACCGCTTTTTTCGGACGAATTATTGTTAAACGACAGCACCCATTCCGTTGCGCCGTACTTCGGGTATTCTTTGATGCGCTGCTTAATTTCCAGCCCGCCGGGCAAAGCAAAGGTTGTTTCGAAAGTGTCCCCGTTTAATACCGTCGTTACCTTTGCGTTTTTCAGCGCCTCCGCTGTGCTTTCGCCGTTGTAAAGAAAAGAAAAATACGGCATATTTTTGTCCCTGTTGAAAGCCATTGAAAATCCCCCCTGCTTCAAATTTTTTCTGCTTTTATTTTCCGATGTTGATGTATTTACAGACAGAAATTTACATTGTTCTTGGCGAGTTTAACACAGATAAATATAGGTGTCAAGGATAATCAGAGCGTCAATAAAAAAGAGCTGAAAATATGCTCAACGGAAAACCGTACCATCGTTTTACTTGACAATACGGCCCTAAAAAGCTAAAATTATAGCACTGCACTTTTTAAGTCTGACAGGGAAAGAGGTTAAATAATGGAAGATGACAAAGATATCTTCAAGAAATATACGGAACAGGTTGCCGAAACCGAACTGACGGAAGTTGAACCCCCAAAAGGCCTCCGGCAGCGCCCCCAGCCGTCAAAAGCTTCTCTCCGCAAAAAAAGAAAAAGGCGCATCATCGGTCTTATTGCGCTGGCGGTTATCGCTTTAATCGTTGTTGTTTCCGTTATTTTGGGCGGCAAAAACACCGTAAGCACCGACAAGGATTTTAAAATTTCCGCTTCAGGCTCGACGGCAACCATCGTAATGTTTACCGGCAAGGCGGAAATTGTCAACATACCCGAAAAGCTGGAAGGCTGCACCGTTGTCGCCATCGGCAAAGGCGCATTTATGAATTGCAAAAGAATTACCGAGGTGACCATCCCCGTAACCGTAAAATTGATCGGAGAAAACGCTTTTGAAAATTGCATCAAGTTAACGAAACTTACTCTCCCGAACAATTCCATCGTAATAAGCGCCGGCGCGTTTGCCGGCTGCACGGGGCTGAACAACCTCAGCATTCCTTACAGCATCAAAAGCGTCGGATATGACGCCTTTGCCAAAACTCCGTGGCTTGATACGCAAAGCAAAGATTTCGTGGTGGTCGGTAATAACCTTTTGATAAAATACAAAGGCTCGGCCGCGAGTGTAACGGTGCCGAAAACCGTAACCAAAATCGGCGACGGTGCGTTTTCCCACAACACAAAACTAACGAAGGTTGTCATTCCCAACGGTGTTGCCACGATAAGCGACAGCGCGTTTTTCGGCTGCACCGCTCTCAAAAACGTGAGTATCCCGAACAGTGTGTATGTCATCGGGAAATGGGCGTTCGGAAAATGCACAGCGCTGACAGCAATTAATTTGCCGAAGAGCCTTACCATTATGAAAAGCTATGCGTTTTACGGCTGCACCGGTCTTAAAACCATAACCATCCCCCGCGGATTGATTCGCATTGACGATTACTCGTTTGAAAACTGCACGGCGCTGAAAACCGCGCACATTCCAAACGGGGTCACAAATATCGGGCGGTTTTCGTTCTACGGATGCACGAAACTCGGCAATATTGTCATCCCGAGTACGATGACAAATATCGGTTATTGCTCATTTTCCAATTGCACGGGGCTTCTCAAGGCGCAGCTTCAGGCGGGTGTGAAGCTCATTGATGTCAGCGCTTTCAGCGGCTGCGTTAACCTTAAAACCATAACCGTACCGAAAAGTGTCAAAGGCATCGGCACAGACGCGTTTAAAAACTGCAAAAAATTGATCATTTCGTGCCCGGAAAACTCTTACGCTGAAAAGTACGCAAATAAATTCGGTCTCACTTACGGGTTAAGCTGACCCGGTTAAAGAAATTAACCAAAACAACCCCGGCAGCTTGAGTAAAATCCTGCTGCCGGTTTGTCTTTTTGCACAATAATTTCTTCTAACTGTGCCGGATATACTCCATCGCCGTTCATTGACTAAAGAGCAGCATTATGGTATTATAATAATTCAATTTGTGTTTAACGGAGGCCTTTCAATGAAAACAGTTTCAGTGCTTTTCGGCGGTGTTTCGAGCGAACATGATGTTTCGCTTATTTCAGCCAAATCCGTCATAGCAAACATACCGAAAGAACAATATAATGTTATCTGCCTTGGCATCACAAAAGACGGCCAATGGCTTGTATACAGCGGCGATGTTGAAAAATTGCCGGAGGACAAGTGGCTTGAGGATAAGAAACTGCTCACCCCCGCGCTGATTTCAACGGACAGAAATGTTCACGGGCTGCTGCTTTTTACCGATGCGGGGGTTGAAACAGTCCGCATTGACGCGGCCTTTCCGGTTCTGCACGGCAAAAACGGGGAGGACGGCACGGTTCAGGGGCTGTTTCAGCTTGCGGGCATTCCGTTTGTGGGGTGCGATATGCTTTCCTCCGCTCTCTGTATGGACAAAGCGGTGACAAACTCCTTGGCGGATATTTACGGGATACCGCAGGCAAAATGGCGCAGTTTTAAAAAATTTGAATACCTTAAAGATTCTCAAGCCCTTTTGGAAGAAGCGGCAGGTTATTTGGGGTTTCCTATCTTTGTCAAGCCTGCAAACACCGGCTCCTCTGTCGGCGTGAGCAAAGCCAAAAACAGGCAGGAGCTTTCAGCGGCCGTTGAGATGGCTTTCAATTATGACAGCAAGGTGGTTCTTGAAGAGGGCATCGACGGTATGGAAATAGAATGCGCTGTTTTGGGCAACGAGGAACCTTTGGTATCCGTTCCCTGCGAGGTGGTGCCGTGCAATGAGTTTTATGACTATGAAGCGAAATATATCACGGGCACGAGCGGGCTTTATATCCCCGCCCGCCTGCCGGAAGAAAAGCTTGAAGAAATCCGAAGCAGCGCGCGCAAAGTATACATGACGCTTGGCTGTTCGGGGCTTGCCAGGGTTGACTTTTTTGTCCGGAAATCCGACGGAGCGGTTTTGCTCAACGAGCCGAACACCATTCCCGGTTTCACCTCAATCAGTATGTACCCGAAAATGTTCGAAGCCTCCGGCATTCCCTACCCCGAACTGCTTGACAGGCTCATAAACCTGGCAATCGAAAAGTGGAGCGTATAGAAAATGAACAAAGATAAAAAAGTAATCATCAGCATAACGGACACCCATGAATCCGACGGAGAAAACTCCACCTCGGAACTGATAACCGTGGGCACCCTCAACGGCAGCGGGGACAATTATTCCCTGGTTTACGCCGAACAGGATGAAGCGCTGAAGGGCTGCATTACAACCATCAAAGTTGAGGAAGAAAAACGGATTGTAATGACCAGAACCGGCGAAATCTGCGCTGAAATGGTGATTGAAAAAGACAAGCGCCACAACTGCCACTACATAACGCCCCACGGCGATTTTATGATGGGCATCTTCGCGCGCTATGTCAACTCAAAAATGAATGCCGACGGCGGTGAACTCAAGTTCCAGTATACCATCGATTTCAACACCGGCTTGGCCTCGGTTAACGAGCTGAAGGTAACCGTCAAGGAGGTTAAAGACAATGTCCCTCTTAGTTAAAGCCGCGCAGAGCGAACTCAGGCAGGCCATACTTGACGCCGCTGGCAAAGCCGTTGCCGCCGGTGAGTTCCCCGTGCAGGCTTTGGTGGGCTTTAACATCGAAGTGCCCGCCAGCAGAATGAACGGTGATTTTTCAGCCAATGCGGCGATGTCTTGGGCGAAGGATATGAAAATGCCGCCCCGTAAAATCGCCGAGCTGCTGAGCAAACACCTGGACCTTTCCGCCACCTTCTTTGAAAAGTGCGAGGTTGCAGGCCCGGGCTTCATGAATTTTTATCTCAGCGGCGCTTATTATGCCGCGATTTTACAGGATATATTGGCAAAGGGGAGCAGTTACGGCCGTTCGGATTTCGGCAAGGGTAAAAAGATAAACGTAGAATTTGTTTCCGCCAACCCCACCGGCCCGATGCACATGGGCAACGCCAGGGGCGGCGCGCTCGGGGACTGCCTCGCGTCGGTGCTGGACTATGCCGGCTTTGACGTCAGCCGCGAGTTTTATGTGAATGACGCGGGCAATCAGATCGATAAATTCGCCCTCTCGCTTGATATCCGCTATCAGCAGTTTTTCAGGGGCGAAAGCTCGGTTGAGCTGCCGGAGGACAGCTACCACGGCGAGGATATCCGCCAACGGGCGGAGGAGTTTGCCGCAATAAACGGCGATCAGTATCTTGAAGCGCCTGAAGCCGAACGCAGGCAGGCGCTTGTGGATTACGCGCTGCCGAAAAACCTGGAGGCCATGCGCGAAAATCTTTTGAAATACCGCATTGAATATGACCTTTGGTTCCATGAAAGCACGCTCTATAAAAACGGCGAGCTTGATGAAACGCTGGAGATGATGAAGCAGCGCGGACTCGTCTACGAAAAAGACGGCGCGCTCTGGTATAAAAATATTGAAGTCCTCACCGAGGGCTTTCTGAAGCAGGGCAAAACGCAGACAGAAATCGACAAGCTCGAACTGAAAGACGAAGTGTTAATCCGCGCAAACGGCAACCCGACATATTTTGCCGCGGATATCGCCTACCACCGCAACAAACTGACTGTGCGCGGTTTCGACCATACCATTGATATTTGGGGTGCCGACCATCACGGGCACGTCGCAAGGATGAAAGGCGCGCTCGACGCCATCGGCGCGGATGGAGCAAGGCTTGATATTATTTTGATGCAGCTTGTCCGTTTAACAAGGGACGGCGAAGTTGTTAAAATGTCCAAACGCACGGGCAAGGCCATCACGCTGGTGGATTTGCTGGAGGAAATTCCGATTGACGCGGTGCGTTTTTGGTTTAACCTCCGGGAGCCTTCCTCACAGATGGAGTTTGATTTGAACCTTGCCGTTGAGCAAAGTTCAAAAAATCCTGTTTACTACTGCCAATATGCCCACGCCCGGATTTGCAGCATCTTAAAGAAACTGGCGGCGGAAGGCAAGGAACCGAGGGAATGCACAGTCGGCGAACTTGAAAAGCTGGATACGCCGGAGGAGCGGGAGCTTATCAGCCACCTTTCCGCTTTGACGGACGAAATCATCGCGGCGGCCGGCAATTATGACCCGGCAAGGATAACAAGGTATGTCGTTGACCTGGCGACACTGTTCCACAAGTTTTACAATGTCTGCCGCGTCAACTGCGATGAGGAACCGCTCATGCAAGCGAGAATAACCCTCTGCCGCTGCGTGAAATCCACCATATTCAATGTGTTAACCATGTTGAAAATCACCGTGCCGGAAAGCATGTAATCAATATTAAACAACGGAGGCAAACAATGCGTTCATCAAGGCATATCATCGACAAAACTGAAAAATATGGAGCGGCCAACTACAAACCCAAAGAGGTTGTTATCGAAAGAGCCGAGGGCGTCATGGTTTACAACCCCGAGGGCGAGGTGTTTTTCGATATGCTCAGCGCCTATTCGGCGCTCAATTTCGGCCACAGGCATCCGGAAATTATTGAAGCGGCGAAGGATCAGCTGGACAAAGTAACGCTGACATCCAGAGCTTTCCACAATTCGGTGCTCTGCGATTTTTACGAAAAACTTTGCGCTTTAACAAACAAAGAATTGGTTTTGCCGATGAACACCGGCGCGGAAGCGGTTGAGACCGCGCTGAAAACAGCCAGGCGCTGGGGCGCTGATGTGAAAGGCGTTGACGACCATAAGCAGGAAATTATCGTCTGCGAAAACAACTTCCACGGCAGAACGATTACCATCATTACCATGAGCACCGATACAACCGCGCGGCGCGGGTTCGGGCCTTTTACCCCCGGTTTTGTAAAAGTTAAGTTCGGGGACGCGGACGCGCTTGAAGCAGCTATTACGAAAAATACAGTCGCTTTTTTGGTTGAGCCCATTCAGGGTGAGGCGGGCGTTATTGTACCGCCCGACGGTTACCTGAAAAAGGCGCGGGAAATATGCACCGCCAACAATATCTTAATGATAGCGGATGAGGTTCAGACCGGTTTCGCGAGAACAGGCACTATGTTTGCCTGCGAAAGGGAAAATGTCGAGCCGGATATTTATGTTTTAGGCAAGGCGCTCGGCGGCGGCATCCTGCCGGTTTCCGCTATAGCCGCGAACAGGGATATTTTAGGCGTGTTCGAACCCGGTTCGCACGGGTCAACCTTCGGCGGCAACCCGCTGGCGTGCGCGGTCGCGGTGAAAGCGATGGAAATACTCGTGCGGGATGATTACCCGAAACAGGCCGAGGAAAAAGGCAACTATTTTATCAAAAAACTCCGTGAAATTAAAAATGATGACATTATCGATATCCGCGGGCGCGGGTTATTCATCGGCGTCGAATTCAATAAACCCGCGGCGGGTTATGTAAAAAAGCTGATTGCCAACGGTGTGCTCGCGAAGGAAACGCACGAGAACACCATCCGTTTCGCTCCGCCGATTGTAATCACCTATGAGGAGCTTGACAAGGCAATCGAAAAAATAAAAACAGCCTTCGCTGATGAAGGCTGAAATTAAACGGGAGCAACGATATGAACAACGGCTATTTCAAGGTGAGAGAATTTAAAAATGAACCCGGTTTGGGCTATAATCCGTCAGGCGCCGCCAAAACGGAACTGCTGAAAACGCTGGATGAAATGCGAAACGGTTTTATCGATATTCCGCTTATCATCGGCGGCAAAGAAATCCGGACGGGCAGGACAAAAGACTGCATCATTCCGCACGATAAAAACAAGGTCCTTGGCCGTTACCATGAAGCGGGCGAAGATGAAATCAAGCTTGCGGTAAAAGCCGCCGGTGAGGCGAAAAAAGCGTGGGCGGAGATGCCCTATGACCAACGGATTTTGGTGTTTTTAAAAGCCGCACGGCTCGCCTCCACCACCTGGCGCGCAAGGCTCAATGCCGCAACAATGCTGAGCCAAAGCAAAACCTTTTACCAGGCGGATATTGACTCAGCCTGCGAGCTGATTGATTTTTACAACATGAACTGCAAAGTTCTTTGTGATTTGTATGACATGCAGCCCGCCCCGACGGCGGACAGCATGAACAAGGTTGACTATAAACCGCTTGACGGTTTTGTTTTCGCGGTGACCCCGTTCAACTTCACCGCCATTGCCTCCAACCTTCCGTCCGCGCCCGCCATCGCGGGCAATACGGTTGTTTGGAAGCCGGCATCCTCCACCGTGTATTCCGGCTATGTGCTGATGAAGCTTTGGCAGGAGGCGGGTTTACCGGACGGCGTGATTAACTTCATTCCCGGCAACGCGCAGCAGATAAGCGATTTGGTCCTGAGCGATGAAAACTTAGCCGGCGTTCACTTCACCGGTTCAACGGCAGTATTCAACAGCTTTTGGAAAAAAATTGGCGATAACATTGACCGCTACAAGTGCTATCCCCGCATTGTGGGTGAAACCGGCGGTAAAAACTTTATTATGATGCACGCCTCCGCGGACGCGGACAAGGTCGTTGCCGCCATTATCCGGGGCGCGTTTGAATACCAGGGTCAAAAATGCTCGGCGACCTCACGCGGATATATCCCGCAAAGCCGCTGGGACGAAATAAAAGAAAAGCTTGTCAAAGAGATTGCCACCATAAAGATGGGCAATACCGAGGAACTCGACACCTTCATGGGCGCCGTCATTGACCAAGCCGCTTTTGACAGGGTGAAAGGATATTTGGATTTTGTCAAATCCTCCCCCGATGCCGAAATTATCTGCGGCGGAGGCTGCGAAGACACAACCGGCTTTTTCATTGAGCCGACCGTTGTTGTAACAAGCAATATTGAACATAAAACGATGACAGAGGAAATTTTCGGGCCGGTCATCACCTTTTATGTTTATGAAGATGAGCGATATGAGGAAATTCTGGATGTCTGCGCGAATTCAAGCAGGTATAGTTTGACCGGCGCATTCTTCGGCAAGGACAGAACGGTATTAGACCATGCGGAAAAGGTGCTGCGGTTTGCCGCCGGCAATCTTTACATCAACGACAAAAGCACCGGCTCGGTGGTCGGGCAGAATCCGTTCGGCGGCAGCAGAGCTTCCGGCACCAACGACAAAGCCGGCAGCATTATCAATATGCTCAAGTGGGTAAGCCCGCAGGCAATTAAGGAAAGTTACGACGCGGCGAAGGATTACCGGTATTAATCGGCTACCTGATGCCTCAACCAACCACTATAAAAATCGAGCCCCGGCTAAAAAGCCGGAGCTCGAAAATATTATTGGTGCTCTTTAGTCAACCGTAATCGTAAATGTCTTCACCGCGTCATAAGCGCCGAAGGACGCCCCGCTCTTTACCAGCACCGAAATGGTATAGGTGCCGGCTTTTCTCGGTGTCCAAATGCATTCCTGATTGGCCGAATAGTCCTGCAGTGTCGCAATACCCATTGCTTCATCGCCGACATTGAACTTGTAAAGCAAGCCTTCCATGTTTGTGCTCGTTGCATCGGCTTTGATGGTTATCGGTACCCGTGCCTGAGCATTCGCATTCAACTCCGATTCGTTGATGGATACCACAACGCCCTGCGCGGTCTGGTCAACGGTATCGGCAACGGTTACTTTAACGCTCTTGGTGACTTCATACGAGCCCGCGTCCGCACCCTTTGCCCTGACTTCTATTGTGTACACACCAACTCTTGCCGGTGTCCAATTCAGTGTGTTGTCGCTGCTCCAGTCCTTCACAAGCGCGTAGCCCTTTGCGTCATAACGCCAGAAGGAATACTGCACCGGCGTTTGCCCGATGCCCGCGATGGACGCATTGGCCGTAAACATGATTGTCGTGCCCTTGTTAACCGGACTTGCGATATTTACACTGGATGCAAGCGTTGACGAGGAAGTCCCGGTTTGGCTGCGGCTGACAGTCAGCATTTTGATATACCCGTCATCGTAATTGCTGCCAATCATCACATCATATTCTCTGTTGACATACCCCTGAACATAGTAAGTGCCGTATTTTGTAAAGGTATACGATATGTTGTCCGAGGGAGCGAATAAGCCCGATGTGAATATCGGCGCTCTGCCCGGCTCGCTGATCTTGTAATAGAAAGAGCCGTTCGTGAAGCTTGGGGTAATCGCGATGGTTTTCGGTAAAACATTATCTGCAATTACCGGCAGCCCCAAACTGCTGATACTGCCGTATTTTATGTTTGTATCCAGTGAATACAGCTGAACTTTAATGTCCCTTGTGTCTGAAGTCGTACCATTGCTCGCGGTCAATCTCACGGTGTAGATGCCCGGTGTTGCTGACGATGTATTCCAAGAAAACTCATTCGAGCTGACAGCGTTAAGCGGTGCTCCCGTTTCCAAAACTTTCGCAGAAAAGGCTGTATTGGGCACATTGTTGCCAATGGTCGTGAACAGAAGCGGCGAAGCAGCGTCAATCTCTTTGATAACCATACCTTTTGCGTAGTCCCCGTCAACAAGGACTTTCGTTATTTTTACCTCCTGAACCTCGGCGGGTGTATAACTGTCCCTTATTTCGCTGACAAATTTGTTTCCGGCGTCCTCTATTCTGACCGCGACCGTATAATTGCTGTCCGGCGAAGTAAAGCCGGCAATCGTAAAGCTGATGCTGCCGTCCGACTCATGAATGGCGTCGCTGCTTGAGCCTAAAGTATAGGCCTTTGATAAAACCCACTGGCTGTCGGTCCCGTTCGAGAATATGTCGCTTGTAATTTTTTGATAGCTCCATATCTGATATTTGTAACCGTCAACCCAACCCTGGATGTTAACCTTCAACCCGTCTTGCAGCTTTGTTAAACTGACAGCGGTTTTAATAAATTGCGCGGTATAAGTCGTATTTGCCGCAGGTACAGTTGATGGAACTGTTGGCGACCAGCCGGTAAAGACGTAACCGGGTTTTGTGACTGTCGGAGCTGTCATTGGAGCTCCGTAGGTCATTGAAGCGCTTGTGCCTCCCGTGCCGCCGTTCGCGTCAAATGTTATCGTGTAATAGTTTGCTGTCCACTGAGCAGTATAGGTTGTATTTGCTGCAGGTACAGTTGATGGAATCGTCGGCGACCAGCCGGTAAGGGTATACCCTTCTTTTGAAACCGTTGGCGCTGAAAGAGTTGCTCCGTAAGCCATTGAGTTGCTCGTACCACCCGTGCCGCCGTTTGCGTTAAAAGTTATTACATAACTCTTTGCTGCCCACTGCGCGGTATAGGTTGAATCTGCGGCAGGGACAGTTGCCGGTACCGACGGTGACCAGTAGTTAAACGTATAGCCGGTTTTTGTGACAGTTGGGGCTGTAAGCGCCGCGCCGTAAGCCATTGAACCGCTTGTGCCGCCCATACCACCGTTTGCGTTAAAAGTGATTGAAAAAGTGCAGGCATATTTAAAGCTATCAGAAATGTCCTGCGCAACAAAAGTTTTATTTGAGCCGCTCACGTCAACGACTTCGCCGATAACGCAGCCGGAGAAGGTGTAGTTTGAGCCGGATATTAATATTGACCCGTTCGACGCATATAACAACCCTGTAAAATTTTTAGAGGAACCTGAAAAGTCAATGGCAGCATCCGATTTGCTCGTTGATGTATATCCCGAATAAAAACATATTTTGCTTGTTGAAGCATAGTTTGTGACGGAACCCGTTATGCTGATTTTCCCTCCGGCATAAAGGCACCCTGAACCGCTGAAGGAGATACCGGATAAATTAGCAGAACCTTCAATATAATATGGTGCGTTAAGATTTACCGCAGACGCGTTGGCAACTGAAAAGTTTCCGGAATAATAATGACCTGCCGCAATCGCATCCGCCTTGATCTGGGCTTTGTAACTAGAGAAGTCCGGCATTGGCACATTTGGAACCCCGGCTCTCTTAGTCATGATATTAACACCCGTCACCGTGCCTACAGCTTCGCCGACACCGATAATAGTGCTCGTATTTGCATCGATATTGTAATTGGAATGAACACTCCCGTTGACGGTATTTGATAAACCGGTTAAAGTTAATACATTCTGCGCCGCAACAGAAAAACAAGGCTGAGCCGGATATGAACTGCCCGAGTAAATAGCGTAACTGAACGCAGCGCCGGGCAAAGAAGCAGCAGAAACGCTCAAGCTCAGACTGAAGCCGATAAGAATAATTGTCATAATGATAAGCACACCGAGAAAGCGCTTGGTTTTATTCATAAAATAACCTCAGTTCAATATTTTTGAATTGCTAATTGCTATAATATTAAGCAAATAGATCATAAACAAACCAGTTAATAATAATGTATCAAACCGGCTGAGTAAAGTCAACAGATTTTCACAAAAATAATTGCAAGGAGAAAATAAACCCCCGACCGAAAAGCCGGGGTTTATACGAATTATTATGCTATTTTATGGTGCTTGATTTACTTCAACAGGCCGGGCTTCTGTTGCAGTTTGCTCATTATTGATTGCTGTGCTAACCTTAGTTTTGTTTTCAGCAATGCTTTCGCTGCGGCTTGTGACATTACAGTTTTGGCTGCTGCAGGATATTTTTGCGGCGTAATTGTATTTGCTGCTTTGTTGAACTGCAAAAATTGCGGATAAGCGGTATTTGTGAAAACATTGTACTGTGTATTTCCGTTAAAAAACCAGTCAGCAAACGCAAAGTAGTCAGCATTCACTTTCAAATGCTCCAAGTCTTTAATGAACCATGTATATTCGGGGAACATGCAGGTTGAAGCGTCTATGACATTGTCGGGTGAAATGTGGTTATGCCCGTCGTTTACTTTCTGGACATAATCCTTACCGAGTGTTTTTCCGAGCGGCGCGCAGGTAGCTCCTCCGCTTGTATAAACAGTGTCAATCAGGAAATCAGTCTGCACATCGTGCTTTGAAGTAAGCGGCACGCCGGACAAATCATAATTTGATGTTATCGCGAGCCTTACGCCTTTATCGATTGCATCTTGAAGGATTTTCTTAACATTGCATTTTACATTATAATTATAGCGGTCAATTTTTGCAATAAGCGTTGCATTCGGATTGGACCCGAACATAACAGTTTTAGCGGATTCGTAGTATTCCGGCGGAACGAGTGCCCAGATACCCGGCATCGTCCCGAAAGTATCATTAAAAACATCCATAAAGAGCCTGTCTTTCAGATTATATGTGAATGCTGCTATGATAGGCATAACCTGATCAAAAACGCCAAAAGCATTCAATGCCGAAAGCGACAGCGATATAAGTTCTCCCTGCGTATTCGCCGGAATAAAAACATCGGCATAACCCAAAATAGCATTTTTATCAATGGTGACACTTCTTGTGTACTGTTCCCCTGCAAAGGAAACCCCATTGAACGCAGATGAGCACATGACGATGGCTTCTATATCATCCGAACCATACAGATAAAGATAGGCCATTGTAATAGCGCCGCCCATGCTTTTCGATAAAAGCGATACTTTATCACTGCCTGTCTGCTCCTTAATATATTTAATGAATGAATTCAGGTCCTTAGCGGTATCCATCGGGTCCATACGCCAATCAAAATCGAATCTATACATATTGTCAGCATCTTTCGCCAGCAATGTCTTGTCAAACTTAACGGTAACATTATATTTTGATGTTCCGTCCGCATTGCAGGCGACAGGCGCGATAATTGATTTAATTGAAGGCATTATTTGATCGGCATAAATATTCCAATTTCTGACGAGTGCAAGGCCTACCGTCGGCAAAGCCATATCGGTCATCGCTTTTTTTATCACATCACTGCTTGGCGGGAAAACAACCTTTTCATTTGCCGTGTTTGCGTCCTGTGTCAGCGGCTTGCTGCCAAAACCTTCAACACAAATTACAGGAACAATCTGATTTTTACTCCCTGCCGCAAAGGAAGGTAAAACAAAAGAAGCTACCAGAACAAAAGACAGGAAAACCGCGGCAATTTTTTTTGAAATTTTCATAGCAATGACGCACTCCTTCTATTTTTGTTTTCAGCTGTATTAATTCGTATTACTTAAAATACATAATTAACTTTATTGAAAATCACTTCGCGGGTAAAGCCTGAAGCAGCTTAATATTTTGCAGAATTTTAAATATAATTTGCAGGTTCGATAAAATCGAAGCCATCGGCGTTACAACAGGGCTTAAAGTATTGTCTGCTTTATTCAATTGTAAAAACTGCGGATAGCTTGCATTGTCAAATACAGTCGGCTGACCGTTATAATTTAAAATCCAGTTAACAAGAGCGTTGTAATCATCGTTAAAATTTGTATGCCTCATACCTTTTACAAACCAGGTATATTCGGGGAACATGCAGGTGGAAGCATCAATTATATTATCCGGTGAAATATGGTTATGGCCGCAGTTGACGGCTTGAATATAACCTGAGCCAAGTGTGGAACCGAGCGGCGCGCAGGTTGCGCCCCCGCTTGAATAAACAGTATCAATCAGGAAATCTGTTTGTGCGTCGGGGTTTTCAGTTATCGGGCAGCCGTATAAATTGTAGTTCGAAATGACGGCAACTTTAACCCCTTTATTGATTGCATCCTGCAGCAGATCTTTTACTTTGTTCTGAACATCATAGTGGTAAATATCAATTTTTCTGATAAGTTCAGCATTTTTTACGGGGTCAAGCATTATCGCCTTTGCGGATTCGTAATATTTATCCGGCACAAGCGACCAGATCCCGGGCAAATAGCCGAAAGTTTCAATCAGCACTTCGTTGTATATTCTATCCTTAAGATTGTAAATCAGGTTATCAGCAACAGGCAAAATCATGTCAACTACACCAAAAGTATCAAGAGCGGAGATTAACAGGTTCATCTCTTCACTTTGTTTGTCCGCTTTTAAAAAGCCTTTGACATAGCCCAAGACCGATCTTTTGTTAATCTGCAACTGTTTGTTGAAAAGTTCACCTACGAGCGAAACGCCCTGGAAGGCGGAAGAACGCATCACAATGGCGTTGACATCATCCGTGCCGAATTGCTCCAGATATGCCATAACGATAGTTCCGCCCATGCTGTTTGGTATTAAATCAACCTTTTCGCAGCCGGTTTCCTGCTTAACAAACTTAATATAATCGTTAAGCCTTTTTGAATTGTCCATCGGGTCCAATCGCCAGTCATACGAGAACGAAAGGGTTGTATCAAAATTATACCCGGCAGGAATACTCCATTCATCTTTAATAGCTACATTATACTTCACTGTTCCGTCCGGATTGCAGGAAATCGGATCTAATATGGTTTTTGCCAAAGGAATCAGTTTATCCCCGAAGGCATTCCAATTTTTGTCAACTGCTAATTTGGCCGCAGGCAAAGCCAGGCTTTTGATTGCATTCGTGAGTGTGTCGCTTGTCGGATAAAACACCTGCTGCTCTTCGGGTGTATTCGGGTTCAAATAAAGAGTTCTTGTTGCTATTCCGTCAACATTAATCACCGGAATACCGGTATTCTTTTTTTCGACGGCAAAAGCAGGCAATAATAAGCCGGCAGCAATTACAATGGCAAGCAGAATCGAAATAAATCTTTTTGCAGTTTTCATTAAAACGCACTCCCGTTTTATGATTTTTGAATATTAATCAGCCGATTTCGAAGGGTTTTTCCTTAATATAAAAACAAAACATCCGCATAAAACCAAACCCGCAAAGCTGATAATAGACAAATTCCCTGTGATGCCGGTGTTTGGATTGCCTGCGTATGCAACAGCATTCTCTGCTGACGCTGCATCATTTTGCCCATCATTTACAGCAGTTGTTTCAGGCTCAGCCGGTTGCCGGGTAGTTTGGTCTTCCGTTTGCACTTCAGTAACAGCTTCACTATTTAAAACTGAGGCCGGCTCATCCTTTTTTGCTGGATAACTCGAAACCATTAGTTGTGACTGTAATACCGCTTTTGCCGAAGTGCTTTCAACAGGCGACAAAGTATTTTCCGCTTTATTCAGCTGCAAAAACTGCGGATATACCGCATTTGAAAACACATTTTGCTGACCGTCCGAGTTTAATATCCAATTAACAAGCGCATCGTAATCGCTGTTAAAGTTTGTATGAATCATACCTTTCACAAACCAGGTGCATTCAGGGAACATGCAGGTGGAAGCATCAATTATATTATCCGGTGAAATATGGTTATGACCGCAATTGACGGCTTGAATATAATCTGCGCAAAATGTAGAACCGAGCGGCGCGCAGGTTGCGCCGCCGCTTGTGTAGACAGTGTCTATCAGGGAATCGGTTTGCACGTTTGTATTTGTCGTAACCGGCACACCCTGCAGGTTATAATTTGAAATGATTGCAAGTTTAACGCCTTTGTTCATTGCATTTTGTAAAATTTCTTTCACTTTATTTTGCACATTATAATGATAATAATCAATTTTTTTAATCAGTTCAGCATTTTTTACAGGGTCAAGCATAGTCGCTTTTGCAGCATCGTAATATTCATCGGGAATGAGTTCCCACATCCCCGGCATCGTACCAAAAATATCTTTCAGAACCTCATCATATAATCGATCCTTCAGCTGATAAAAAAATTCATTTGTCGCAGGCACAGCCATATCAAAAACGCCAATCGTGTTAAGCACCGAAAGCAGAACCGATATTTCATTGCTTTGGCTGTCTCCAGTAAGATAATCATTTATATAGCCCAAAATCGTGTTTTTATTAAATTCAATCTTCTTCGTGAAAAGTTCACCGACAAGCGAAACGCCCTGAAAAGCGGAGGAACGCATAACTATGGCGTCAATATCAGCTGAACCAAACTGCTGAAGATATGCTGTTGTTACAATGCCGCCCATACTGTTCGGGATTAACGCGACCTTTTCACATCCGGTCTGCTCCTGCAAATAATGAATGTATTCATTTAAGCTTTTTGCGGCGTCCATATAATCCATACGCCAATCATAAGCGAATTCAAGCACGCTGTCAAAATTGTAATTTTTCGGTAAACTCCAGTTTTTTTTAATACCCACATCATATTTTGATGTGCCGTCTGCATTGCAGGAGAGCGGTTCGAGTATGGCTTTTAAGTTTGGGAACAAAATATTCCCGGTTTCCTGCCAAAGATTGTCTGCTGCGATGTTCTTCGGTATTGTAAGGTTCCCAACAGTGCTGAAAATCATATCCGTGCTTGGCGGTAAAATCGCCGTTTCATTAACTTTGCCCGGATTCAAATAAAGCGTATCGCTGAAAATTCCATCAACATCAATAACAGGTATACCAACGGTTTTTTTTGAAGCCGCAAAAACAGGAAGAAATAAACCGGATGTAATTAAGCAGGAAAGCAATATCGATATTGACATACTAATTTTTTTCTTCATAAACCCTCCAAATAGTTTCAACCAATTTTCATTAAATATCGAGGAAATCCATTTTAGATTATACCATAAAAAAGATACTGCTTGCTAATAGAATTTGTGCGCTGAAATATGTTATAAGATTCAGGACTGTCATCGGCCTTTCATCTTTACCCGCAAAAAGAATAAGTGACAAAACCGCGTCCGATATCACAAAAAGAAGCGCCCCGCCAGCTATAAGCGCCGATATTGTAAAAGCGTTTTTCGCACCCGAAGAGAAGATTCGAATACTTAGCGAAAAAGCCTTAACCAGCATGGTCACAATTACTACTGAATAGATATAAACAGGTATCTTATAAGCGCCTATATCAAGTTTCAGTTTAAACGACGCTAACCCCAAAAGCGAAAGTAATATGACAATAGCAACTATTTCGACTGTATTAAATAATATTTCCCCGGGTATTATATGAGCGATTGCATTAAAATACGCAAAAATATAGAAAACGTGGGCTATCAAAAAGCTTGCCATACCGGCAATGAAATATTTGCCTTTCATGCTTATGCCCAGAAAATAGTCTCCCCAAAATGAGAAAAACAATCCAACAAGCATAAAAACAGCATACGCAGTATAATTTGAAATCGCCAGCATGGCGAATACGCCAATAAGAATAAGCAGCCCCGAACAAACACATGTTGCAGCAAGCT
>Ga0118677_10005346_pt1 | contig 22542 bp, 18 predicted proteins | sample AliMusrvi5mmetaG_FD_86154 | JGI IMG/M metagenome (GOLD analysis project Ga0118677, IMG submission 86154)
GGTTTTTAGAGGTTTTTTGGAGGGCTGAAAACCATCTAAGTCATTGAAAACATTGGTGGGCGCGACAGGGATTGAACCTGTGACCCCTCCCGTGTGAAGGGAGTGCTCTCCCGCTGAGCTACGCGCCCGTCCAAGACGGAGGCAGGGCTATAAGGAAGGCCCCCAAGACCGTCAAGCGGGACGGCCAAAAAGCTGGAAATTCCGGGCTTTAAGCCGCCGCCTTGGCAGCCAGCGGCAGGTCGATCCAGAACCGGGTCTGGCGTCCCGGCTCGCTCTCAAAATCGATCCGCCCGCCCTGCGCCTCGACCAGCAGCTTGGCGATGGACAGGCCCAGGCCCGCGCCCGGCACCGAACGGCCCACCGACTCCGACCGGCGGAAGGGCAGGAACACCGCCCCCCGCTCGCCCACGGGGATGCCGGGGCCGATATTGGCGATCTCGATGCGGCCAAAGCCGTCGTCCCGCGCATGGGCGCTGACCCGGATGGGCGAGAAATTGTCGCCATACTTGAAGGCATTGGCGATCAGGTTGTTGAGGATCTGGGCCAGCCGCACCGGATCGGCCTGCACCGCCAGCGCGTCTTCGATGTTGTCCACCAGCACAGCCTTGCCGCCCAGGGTGGCGTCCAGCCGGATGCCGCTGATGCAGGTGTTCAAGGTGGAGCCCACCGGCACCCTCTGGGCCAGGATGGTCAGGGCGCCGGCCTCGGCGCGGCTCATGTCCAGCAAATCGTCATGCAGCCGCTGCAGCAGCTCGCCGTTATGGGCGATGATGGCGGCGAATTCCGGCGCGCGCTGTGCCGACAGTGAACCGGACTCCAGCATCGCCGAAAATCCAATGATCGCCGACAGGGGGCTGCGCACCTCGTGACTGACATGGCTGAGAAGCTGGCTCTTGAACCGGCTGGCGCGCACCGCGCGGCGATGGCGCCGCTCGATGATCGCCTGTTGCAGGTCGCGCTGGTCCAAAAGGGCCGCCGCACGCACGCAGACCAGGCTGCACACCGCCAGGAACAGTTGCAGATACTGGATGCGCACCACCGGATCGATGAAGAATTTGGGCACCGGCTCGGCCAGCACGATGGTGGCGATGATGATCACGGCCACGCCGGCGCCCAGCGCGCGGAACCGGGCGGTCACGAACAGGGCTGCGGGCAGCACCAGGAACTGCAGCGGATAGACGCGCAGCGGAAACACCATCACCGTGACCGCGATCAGCAAACCCACCGCGCCGATCGCCAGTGGCAGGCGCTGGCGCAGCCGCAGTTTCTGGATCTGCCGCCAGGAAATCGTCATGCCGATGGGAAAGACGATGCAAAAGCCCAGAACATCGGCGAACACCCAGTTGCGTCCCGCCGCGAAGGCGTCATGGGCACCGCCTGCCCAGGTCACCAGCATGGCAACCGCGCCGCCCAGCAATGGCGGCAGCAGCCCCGCCTTGAGGCCGAAAAGGATTGCAGACCGCGCATCCTTGAAGCGCAACACACGCCTTCCGATCAACGCAAGGCAAACACCCATCTCCAGCGTGTTGATCAGGCTGTAGCCGACCGTGAGCACCATCGAAGAGCCCGCTGCCAGCCCGTTGCCGAACAGGTCGCCGACCAGGGTCGCGGCCAGCATGACGGAATAATCGCGCCAGTTCCGGCCATAGCGCAGCATCAGGCACAGGGCGAAGGCGTTGGCCGGCCACATGATGGCGATGGGGCTGCCCTGTGGGGTCAGCCGGATGGCGCCAAAGCCCAGCAGGAAGAAGCCCACGGCCGCCAGCAAACTGGCGATGAGGAAGTCTCTTCGCAGAAGCGAATTGGCAGCCGGCACGGTAACCCCCTTTGAGCCCGCGGATAGGGGATGATTCGCGCTGAAATGTCAGCAGTTTTGGCGTCGCAGGGCTCTGTGGCCGACCATTTTCAGACATTTTAGAAGCAAAATCTTAAGGCCCGTCAGGCCAGGGTCCGCCCATCAAAGCTGGGGATTTTTCCATGAAACGCTGCATCGTCATTGCCGATGACGATCCCACCATCGTCACCCTGGTCAAGCTGCGTTTGGGCATGGCCCGCTTCAATGTCATCGCCACCAACGACGCGGTGGCGGCGCTGGCGATGGTGCGCGCCAAGGAGCCGGTGGCGGTGATCCTGGACGTGCAGATGCCGGGCGGCGGCGGCCTGTCGGCGCTCAACAAGATCAAGTCCGACCCGCGTATGGCCAACCTGCCGGTGATGATGCTGACGGGCGAGCGCAATCCCGAAACCGTGATGGAAGCGATGACCGGCGGCGCCGCCGATTACATGGTCAAGCCGTTCAATCCCGATATCTTACTGGAACGCGTGTCACGCCTGGTGAAGTCCAGCGCCATGGTGTGGGGCGCTGTACCGGCGGTGGTTTCGCCCGGCACGACCTGGGAGCTCTAACGGCCTCAAGCAGCGAAGCGGTAGGCCATTTCTAAAAGAGCAGCTTCAGGTCGCGCAAGGCCTGTGGCAATTGCGCAAAATCATCCAGCACCATATCGGCGCCCAGATCCCTGGCCGGCACCGGCGTGAAGCCATACGACATCAGGATGCAGGGTACGCTCGCGGCGCGCGCGGTGTTCAAATCGGTGATGGAATCCCCGATCATCACCGCAGGTCCCCCGCCGCAATCTTCCACCACGTCGTGGAAGATGCGCGGGTCCGGCTTGGTATAGGTCTTGCGCCCCGCGCCATAGATGGCGGCGAACATTCCGTCCAATTCCAGTTGCGGCAGGAGCAAGTCGGTCAGGGATTGCGGCTTGTTGGTCAACACGGCCAATCGCGCGCCGCCCGCTTTCAGCGACGCCAAAGTTTCGGCCACGCCGGGAAACAGCCGCGTGCCGTCGGCGATATGGCTGGTGTAATGGGCGAGGAAAATGTCGGTCAGGGCCGGCATCTGTTCTTCGCTCACGGGTGCCCCGCTGGCCTCCATCGCCTGGCTGATCAGTGCGTGCGCGCCAAAGCCCACCATGTGGCGCAGGTGCCCCAGGTCCAGCAAGGGGCGCCCCCTAGCCGCCAGCACGGCGTTGGTCGCCCCCAAAAGGTCGGGGGCGGTATCGGCCAGGGTGCCGTCCAGGTCGAAAATCAGGGCAGGGGGCAAGGCGCGGGCTTTCGGTAAGGTTTTGCGGCCAGAATCAAGGCAATATAGCGTTGCAAAACGTCATTTCACCTTTTTCCTGACAGAGCCTACCGGAGCATCATGTCGAAGGCCGCCGTAATCCTTGCCGCGGGGCAGGGCACCCGCATGAAGTCGGCATTGCCCAAGGTGCTGCACAAGGTGGCGGGGCTGCCGCTGCTGGGCCATGTCATCGGCGCGCTCAGAGCCGCAGGGGTCGAGCGCATCGTGGTGGTGACTTCGCCCGCCGGCGCTGGTGTTCGCGACTATGCCAAGTCCATGGGCGCGGACAGCGCCATCCAGGACAAGCAGCTGGGCACCGGCCATGCCGCGGCCTGCGCCAAGGACGCGCTGGCGGATTTTTCCGGCACGCTTTTGATCGTCAATGGCGACATGCCGCTGGTCACCGGCGAGGTGATTGCCGACTGTTTGCGCGCGCAGGCGCGCACCGGCCTGGCCATGCTGGCCTTCGAGCCGGACGATCCTGCCGCCTATGGCCGGGTGCTGATGACGCCGGACGGATTTTTGAACCGCATCGTGGAATTCAAGGACGCATCGGACGCCGAACGGTCCATCGGGTTGTGCAATGCCGGCTGCTATGCGGCGGACGCGCAGAAATTCTTCCACTGGGCCTCGGCGCTGAAGAACGACAATGCGCAAAAGGAATATTACCTCACCGACGTGCCCAGTATCGCGCGCACCGACGGCGTCAAATGCGCCATCGCGGTGGCGGACGAGGTTTCGGTCTCCGGCGTCAACAGCCGCGCCGAACTGGCGGACGCCGAACGCAAATTCCAGGACCGGGTGCGCAGGCGCCTGCTGGCCGATGGCGTCACCATGACCGCGCCCCAGACGGTGTTCTTCGCCCATGACACGGTGGTGGAGAATGACGTGGAGATCGAACCCTTTGTGGTGTTCGGTCCCGGCGTGATGATCAGGACCGGTGCGCGCATCCGCAGCCATTCTCACCTGGAAGGCGCGTCGGTGGCGTCGGGCGCGATCATCGGGCCCTTCGCGCGCCTGCGCCCCGGCGCGGTGATCGGCGAGAATGCCCATATCGGCAATTTCGTGGAAGTGAAGAATGCGGTGATCGGGACGGGGGCCAAGGCCAACCATCTCACCTATCTGGGCGATGCGCGGGTCGGGGCAGGCGCCAATATCGGGGCGGGCACCATCACCTGCAACTATGACGGCTTCACCAAGTCGATCACCGAAATCGGCGCCGGCGCCTTCATCGGTTCGGACACTGCGCTGGTGGCGCCGGTCAAGATCGGCGACGGCGCCATCACCGGGGCCGGCTCGGTCATCACCAAGGACGTGGCCGCCGATGCGCTGGCAGTGGCGCGCGGCAAACAGATAGATGTCGCTGGCTGGGCGAAAGCCTTCCGCGACAAAAAGAAACTGGAGAAGAAGTAATGTGCGGCATTGTCGGCATCGCGGGCACGCGCGACGTGGCTCCGGTCATCCTGGAGGCGCTCAAGCGCCTGGAATATCGCGGCTATGACTCGGCGGGCATCGCCACTTTGGATCACGGCGTCATCGACCGCCGCCGCGCGCCCGGCAAGCTGAACATGCTGGGCGCGGTGCTGCACGACAAGCCGCTGCACGGCCACACCGGTATCGGCCATACCCGCTGGGCCACGCATGGCGCACCGACCGAGGCCAATGCCCATCCCCATGCCACGGCGCAGGTCGCCATCGTGCATAACGGCATCATCGAGAATTTCCGCGAGCTGAAGGCCGAGCTGACCGCCAAGGGTCACAAATTCGAATCCGAAACCGACAGCGAGACCGCTGCCCACCTGGTCACCCAGCTGATGAGCGAGGGGCTTGCGCCCGACGCGGCTGCCAAGAAAGCAGTGGTGCGCCTGACCGGGGCCTATTCCATCGCCATGATCTTCAAGGACCATGACGGCTTGCTGGTGGGCGCGCGCCGCGGCGCGCCGCTGGCGGTGGGTTATGCCGACACCGAAGCCTATATCGGTTCGGACGCTTTCGCGCTGGCGCCTTTCACCAACAAGGTCGCGTACCTGGAAGAAGGCGATGTGGTGGTGATCCGCGGCGCGCAGGTCGCGATCTTCGACGGCGAGGGGCGCCCCGCCAACCGCGAGATCAAGATCACCAGCGCCAGCGCCGCGCTGGTGGACAAGGCCGGCCACAATCATTTCATGGCCAAGGAAATCCATGAGCAGCCTGAAGTGGTGGGTCATACCCTGGCACATTATCTCGATCCCGCCGGCCCGGATGTGCGCCGCCAGGGCAAGGGTCTGCGTGACGCGCTGGTCAAGGCGTCGCGCCTGACCATTTCGGCCTGCGGCACCGCCTATTACGCCGGCATGGTCGGCAAATACTGGTTCGAGAAGCTGGCGCGCATGTCGGTGGAAATCGATGTGGCGTCGGAACTGCGCTATCGCGATCCGGTCTATCCGGAGAATGGCGCGGCTTTGTTCGTCTCCCAGTCGGGCGAGACCGCTGACACCTTGGCGGCGCTGCGCGAGGCCAAGGCCAAGGGCCAGACCACCATCGCGGTGGTGAATGTCGCCGAATCCTCCATCGCGCGCGAAGCCGACATCGTGTTGCCCACTTATGCCGGGCCGGAGATCGGCGTCGCCTCGACCAAGGCCTTCACCTGCCAGTTGGCGGCGCTGGCCTGTTTTGCCATCGCAGCGGCGGAAGCGCGCCGCACCATCTCCAAGGGCGAAGAAAAGACCCTGTGCGCCTCGCTGCTGGAAGCGCCGCGCCATATCGCCGAGTTTTTGAAACAGGAACCGGCGATCAAGATACTGGGCGAGGAAATCGCCAAGGCGCGCGACGTTCTTTATATGGGCCGCGGCGCCAGCTACCCGCTGGCGCTGGAAGGGGCCCTGAAGCTGAAGGAAATTTCCTATATCCATGCCGAAGGCTATGCCGCCGGCGAGATGAAGCATGGCCCCATCGCCCTGATTGACGAAGCGGTGCCGATCATTGTCATCGCCCCGCATGATGCCCATTTCGAAAAGACCATCTCCAACATGCAGGAAGTGATGGCGCGCGGCGGCAAGGTGCTGCTGATTTCCGACAAGGCCGGCATCGCCAAGGCCGGCAAGGTGTGGGCCTCGATCGAAGTGCCCACCACCAACAGCTTCATCACGCCGCTGATCTACGCCATCCCGGTGCAGTTGCTGGCTTACTATGCCGCCATTGCAAAGGGCACGGACGTGGACCAGCCGCGCAACCTGGCCAAATCCGTCACCGTCGAATAGCGATTTGCGCCGTCACAGAAGCCCGGTATGGTCGCCGCCATGACCGACCAGAACGCCCTCAAACGCGCCGTCGCCGCCAAGGCTTTGGAATATGTCCAGGACGGCATGAAGCTGGGCCTGGGCTCCGGCTCCACAGCGGAAATATTTGTCGAGATGCTGGCGCCCCGGGTGCGCGGCGGCGAAAAGCTGCTCTGCGTGCCGACCAGCGAAAAGACCGCCACCCTGGCGCGCAAGCTGGGGCTGACCCTGGCGTCGCTGGACGATCTGGCGCCCTTGGACCTGACCATCGATGGCGCCGACGAGGCCGACCGCAACCTGGACCTGATCAAGGGCGGCGGCGGCATGCTGCTGCGGGAAAAGATCGTCGCTTCGGCTTCGCGCAAGATGATCGTCATTGCCGATGAATCCAAGCTGGTGCCGAGGCTGGGCAAATACCCCCTGCCGGTGGAGATGGTGGAGTTCGGCCACAAGTCCATCGCCGCGCGGCTGAACGCGGCGCTGGCGGCGGCCGGCTATGCCAACACGCCCATGACCCTGCGCCAGCGCGATGGCGAAACTTTCAAGACCGATGGCGGCAATGTCATCTATGACTGCGCCTTTGGCACCATCCAGAGCGCGCCCAAACTGGCGGCCGCAATTTCCTCGGTGGCCGGCGTGGTCGAGCATGGCCTGTTCATCGGCATCGCCACCACCCTGCTGATCGCGGCCGATGGCGAGATCGAAGTCATCAACCGCGTGTAACCCAGTCTGGTGCCCAGCGAAGTTGGGCTGAGACCTTCGGAAGATCGCCATGGCAAAATACGACTATGACCTGTTCGTCATCGGCGGCGGTTCGGGCGGGGTGCGCGCCAGCCGCATGGCGGCGCTGGCCGGCGCCAGGGTGGCGTTGGCCGAGGAATGGCGCATGGGCGGCACCTGCGTCATCCGCGGCTGCATTCCCAAGAAGCTGTTCGTCTATGCCAGCCAGTTCTCCGAGAATATCACCGACGCCAAGGGCTATGGCTGGGATTTCGGCGCCTGCAACTTCGACTGGCCGACCCTGATCGCCAACAAGGACAAGGAAATCGCCCGGCTGGAAGGCCTCTATACCGCCAATGTCCAGAAGGCGGGCGTCACCATTCTGCAGGACCGCGCCGTGTTCGAGGACGAACACACGCTGCGGCTGGTCAATGCGAACAAGACGGTCACGGCGGAAAAAATCCTGATCGCCACCGGCAACCGTCCCACCCGCGACATGGGCACAAGCCATATCGTGCCGGGCGCCGAACTCTGCATCACGTCGGACGAGGCGTTCCATCTGAAGAAATTGCCGGGGCGCATCCTGATTGCCGGCGGCGGCTATATCGCGCTGGAATTCGCCCATATTTTCCACGGATTGGGTAGCAAGGTCTCGGTTCTCTATCGCGGCGACAAGCCGCTGCGCGGCTTTGACGACGACATGCGCGATGCGCTGTGCGCCTCCATGCAGGAGCGCGGACTGGAAGTGCTGCTGGGCTGCCAATTCACCAAGGTCGAAAAACGTGGCAACTGCCTGCATGTCGAGACCAACAAGGGCGCCGTGATCGAATGCGACCAGATCCTGCTGGCGATCGGGCGCATGCCCAACACCATGGCGCTGCATGTCGATAAGGCCGGCGTGGAGCTGGGCGCCAAGGGCGAGGTCAAGGTGGATGAATATTCCCGCACCAGCGCGCCGCATATCTATGCGGTGGGCGACGTCACCGACCGGGTGCAGCTGACCCCGGTGGCGATTCATGAAGCCATGTGCTTTGTCGAAACCGTCTTCAAGGACAACCCGACCAAGCCCGATCACATGCATGTGCCCAGCGCCGTCTTCACCACCCCAGAACTGGCCTGTGTCGGCTACAGCGAACAGACGGCGTTGCTGAAGGGCCATGCCATCGACGTTTATAAGTCCACCTTCAAGCCCTTGCTGCACACCCTGGGCGGGCGGCCGGTGCGCACCCATATGAAGCTGATCGTGGACTCCAAAACGGACAAGGTGCTGGGCTGTCACATTTTCGGCGACCACGCCGCCGAGGTCATCCAGATTGTGGCGGTGGCGCTGAAGATGGGCGCGACCAAGAAGGATTTCGATGGCACCATGGCGCTGCATCCGACGGCAGCCGAAGAGCTTGTTACGATGCGGACGAAAAGTTACAGCAAGACGCCGTAAGCTGCCCAGCCGCTCGCCTGTGCTCGCGGCGTTCGTGGCTCGAAGTGGTCCACTGGACCATTTCGTTCGCGCTTCGCGCGACCGCCCCTCACGGCGTCAACATCGCTTAACCAACGTGCCAGATTTTATCCCGCCGTCATTTTTTCTGATTTAAATCTGCCGCCATGAAGGGCAGGATTCTGACAGCGGCAACTTTTCTGATGCTGACGCACGGCGCGTCGGCGCAAAGCGTGTGCCCGCCCATGTATGCACCCACCTTCGCAACCCATACCCGCCCGCCCACCGGCGACGAACTGCTGCATGAAGGCGAGTCCCGCTGGGTGGTGCTCAAGGCCGTGATCCGCCCCGACGGCACCGCCGAAGTCGGTGTCAGCCGCAGCAGCGGCATCACCGCCCTGAATGAACGGGCGGTGTCCTGGGTGCGCGATCATTGGCGCTGGCCCAAGGGCTGTGTGCCCGGAACCACCCGCCGGATCGCCATCGGCTTCTCCGGCTGGTGACCTAAGCCTTTAACTTTGCTGGACTTTGCCGCGGGCCGCGCCGTTCACCCATGCGGCCTTCGCGTCTGGTAAAGTGGCCCCCAATCTCCTATATCCACCGCCCGTTATGGAGTTTGTGACCGTGGCCCAAAGCTGGACCCCGCAGAGTTGGCAGGAAAAGCCCGCCCGTCAGATGCCGGATTACCCGGACAAGGCGGCGCTGGACCGTGTTCTGGGGCAGCTCAGGACTCATCCGCCGCTGGTGTTCGCCGGCGAGGCGCGCAGCCTGATGGCGGGCCTAGGCCAGGTGGCCGAAGGCAAGGCGTTCCTGCTGCAGGGCGGCGACTGCGCCGAAAGCTTTGCCGAATTCCATCCCGACAATATCCGCGACACCTTCCGCGTGCTGCTGCAGATGGCGGTGGTGCTGACCTTTGCCGCCGGCGTGCCGGTGGTGAAAGTGGGCCGCATCGCCGGCCAGTTCGCCAAGCCGCGTTCCGACGATTTCGAGACCCAGAATGGCGTCAAGCTGCCCTCCTATCGCGGCGACAACATCAACGGCAGCGAGTTCACCCCCGAAGCGCGCATCCCCGATCCGCAGCGTCTGCTGCAGGCCAATGCCCAGTCGGCGGCGACGCTCAATTTGCTGCGCGCCTTCGCGCAGGGCGGCTATGCCGACCTGCACAATGTCCATCGTTGGATGTTGGGCTTCATAGCGGACTCGCCGGCCGGCGAACAATATAAAGGTCTCGCACAGCGTATCTCCGAAACGCTCGAATTCATGGACGCGATCGGCATTACGTCCACGTCGGTGCCGCAGCTGCGCGGCACGGACTTCTATACATCGCACGAGGCGCTGCTGCTGCCATATGAGCAGGCGATGACCCGCGTGGATTCCACCAGCGGCGACTGGTACGACACTTCCGCGCACATGCTGTGGATCGGCGACCGCACCCGGCAGCTGGACGGCGCCCATGTCGAGTTCATGCGCGGCATCAAGAACCCGATCGGCCTGAAGTGCGGCCCGTCGCTGGAGCCGGATGATCTGTTGCGCCTGATCGCGGCGCTCAATCCCGCCAATATCCCCGGCCGCTTGACCCTGATCGCCCGCTTCGGCGCCGACAAGATCGCCGACAAGCTGCCCGCTTTGGTGCGCGCAGTGAAGCGCGAAGGCGCGCATGTCGTGTGGTCGTCCGATCCCATGCACGGCAACACCATCAAGCTGCAGTCCGGCTACAAGACCCGCCCCGTCGAGCGGGTGCTGGAGGAAGTGCGCAGCTTCTTTGCCATCCACCGCGCCGAAGGCACCCATGCCGGCGGCGTGCATTTCGAAATGACCGGCCAGAACGTCACCGAATGCCTGGGCGGCGCTCAGGGCCTGAAGGAAATTGATCTTGCCGACCGCTATCAGACCGCCTGTGATCCGCGCCTGAATGCCAGCCAGGCGCTGGAACTGGCGTTCCTGATCGCGCAGGGCATTCGTGACGAGCGGATGAAGCAGACAGGGCTGGCCGCCTCGGCCTGATCATCCATGGGCATTGCGCGGCTGCTCGCGAAGGGCTGGATCATTTTCTGCCTGTTTGCGGGCGCCCATGCCGTGCGCCTCGCGTTGCTCCAGGGCATGCCGCTGGATTCCTCGCTGCTGGGCATCGGCATCTGCGCTTTGCTGTTCACTGCCATGGGCCTGTTGTTCGTAGGCGGGTTCGGGGTTTCGGCCGCCCATGTCAGCGGCGCGCCATGGGCCACGCGCTTTCGGCCGCACCACCTGATCCCGGGCTTCAACGAAGTGGTGTTCCTGCTGTTCGTGGCGCTCAGCTTTCTCAATCAGGCATTCGTCGCGCCCACCAATATTGACCGCGGTGGCGCCGGCGCGCTGGAGAACGCCATCTTCTTCGTGGTGCCGGGGCAGCGGGCGCTGGTCACGTCGCTGGACGCCTGCACCATGGATGGCGGCCGTGTCTTCGCTGCCGCCTTCGCCTGGCTGCTGGCCATCATTTATCTCGCCAGCGCCGCCTCGCGGTTGAAGCTGCAGGCCGGACTGATCCGGCTGGAAGCCGGCGACCGGCCGCAAGCCCTGGGGCCCACGTTGCGCGCCTTCCTGTTCGGCATCGTGGCCGTGGTGGGCATCCAGTTCCTGTTCGTGGGTTCGGCCTATCCCTGGCTGAACTGCAGCGCCTTTGCCGATGTCACGGGCGCCCTGCTGATCGGGCTGGCGCCCCTGATGCTTGCCTATTTAATAGTCGCCGCCCTGGCGTCCTTGATGGCATCCGCGCCGGAAAAATAGCAAGTGTTTCCAGCGAGTTAGATAGTAACATGTCGCAACATTTGTTTGCTGGCGACTCGAAGGGGCGCGGTCCCTAATCGCCGCCGTCTTTGCCCGGGGAAATCAAAGCCTTGTTTCTGCGCCGCCGCGTGCCGGAAAGTGGACCGCTGAAAGCTGCCGTGATCGGCGCCGGCGTCTTTGGGCACCATCATGCCACCAAGTACAAAAGCCTGGCGCAATCCGGTGGGGACGTCGAACTGTACGCCATCGCCGATCCCAATGCCGAGATGCTGGCCAAGGCCAGGGCACATCATGGCTGCAAGACGGTGTCCGACTGGCGCGAACTGCTGGGCAAGGTGGATCTGGTCAGCATCTGCTCGCCTGCCATCACCCATGCCGAGATCGTGCGCGATTTTCTGAAAGCCGGCGCCCATGTGCTGGTGGAAAAGCCCATCGCCACCACCCTGGAAGAAGCCGCCGAACTGGTGGCGCTGTCGCGCGAGGTTGGCCGCGTCTTGTCCGTCGGCCATCAGGAACGCTTTGTCTTTGCCCGCACGGGCCTTCTGGATGTGTCGGAAGTGCCGCAGGAAATCACCTGCTGGCGCCAGGGTCCCTGGACCGGCCGCGGCGATGACGTTTCGGTGGTGCTGGACCTGATGATCCATGACCTGGATCTGGTGCATGCGCTGGTGCCGGGCCCGGTCGCCGATGTGCGCGCCGAAGGCCTGGTCGAATACGGTCCCCATGCCGATGAAGTGTTCGCCATTCTGCGCTTTGCCAGCGGCACCATCGCCAAGCTGGAAACCAGCCGCGTCGCCAATGAGCGCAAGCGCGGCCTGCGCGCCGTCTATGCCGATGGCGTGGTGGAAATCGATTTCCTGTCCCGCACCGTGACCAACACCACGCCGCGTCCCCTGGGCGCGCTGGAGCTGGGCGATCCCTTGGGAGAATCCGTGGCCGGCTTTGTCGCCGCCGCGCAAGCCGGCACCGATGCGCTGGTGACCCCCGAACAGGCGGCCCAGGCGCTGGAAACCGCGCTGTGGATCGAGGATGCCTCGGGCCTTGTGGGCCGTGTCGCCGGACGCCGCATCGCCGCGGGCCGCTAGTACCCATCCCCTTAGCGCTGTAAATACCGGTGATGGTGGACCGTTACCGCATCGCATTGGCGCAGCTGAACCCGGTGGTGGGCGACATCGCCGGCAACCTAGCGCGCGCCCGCGCCGCCCGGGCCCGGGCGATGGATGCCGACGTCATCCTGTTCTCCGAACTGTTCATTGTGGGCTATTCGCCCGAAGACCTGGTGCTGAAGCCGGCGCTGCAGAAAGACGCCCGTGCGGCGGTGGAAGAACTGGCGCGCGACACCGCCGATGGCGGCCCCGCCATCCTGATGGGTACGCCCTGGGCCCAGCATGACGAACTCTTCAATGCCGTTGCCACGCTGGACGGCGGCAAGATCGCTGGGCTTACCTTCAAGTATGAGCTGCCCAATTACGGCGTGTTCGACGAGAAGCGCGTTTTCCATCGCGGGCCGACGCCCGATCCCGTGACGGTGCGGGGCGTGAAGCTGGGCATTCCGATCTGCGAGGATATCTGGAAACAGGATGTCACAATCTGGCTGGCCGATGCGGGCGCGGAAATTTTCTGCGTACCCAACGGCTCGCCCTTCGAGGCCGGCAAGGAAGATGTGCGCTTGAAGCTGGCGGCCAGCCGCATCCATGAGACGGGCGTGCCGCTGATCTATCTCAACCAGCTGGGCGGCCAGGACGAGGTGGTCTATGACGGCGCGAGTTTTGTGCTGAACGCCGACGGGAAGATCGCGGTGGCGCTGCCAAGCTGGGAAGAGCGCGTCACGATCACCGACTGGACGCGCGACGGCGGTGGCAAATGGGTCTGTGCGCCGGGCGACACCTTCGTAGCGCAGGATCGTTCCAGCCAGGTTTATCACGCCATGGTTCTGGCGCTGCGCGATTACGTGAACAAGAACCGCTTTCCCGGCGTGGTGCTGGGACTTTCCGGCGGCATTGATTCCGCGCTGTCGGCGGCGGTGGCGGTGGACGCGCTGGGCGCCGATCGCGTGCGCTGTGTGATGCTGCCGTCGCGTTATACCAGCCGCGAGAGTCTGGAAGACGCCGATGCCTGCGCCCGGATGCTGGGCGTGACCTATGAGACCATCGAGATCGAGCGCGCCGTGGCCGCGATGGATGAGACATTGGCGGCGCCCTTTGCCGGCACCAGGATCGACACCAGCGAAGAGAATATCCAGTCGCGCCTGCGCGGCGTGATCCTGATGGCGCTGTCCAACAAGTTCGGCCCCATGGTGCTGACCACCGGCAACAAGAGCGAGATGAGCGTGGGTTATGCTACGCTCTATGGCGACATGTGCGGCGGCTACAATGTGCTGAAGGACATTTATAAAACGGAGGTGTTTCGGCTGTCCCATTGGCGCAACCAGAATTCGCCCGCCGGTGCGCTGGGGCCGCAGGGCCGCGTGATCCCCGAACGCATCATCGACAAGCCGCCCAGCGCCGAGCTTCGGCCCGACCAGACCGACCAGGATTCCCTGCCGCCCTACGACATCCTCGATGGCATCCTGGAATGCCTGGTGGAGCATGAATGCAGCTTCGAACAGACGGTGGCCAAGGGCTTTGATCCCGCCACGGTCAAGCGCATCGAGCATCTGCTCTACATTTCCGAATACAAGCGCCGCCAGGCGCCGCCGGGGGTGAAGATCAGCAGCCGTAATTTTGGCCGCGATCGCCGCTATCCCATCACCAATGCCTTCCGAGACGCACGATGAGCGTCACCGTTCGCTTCGCGCCGTCGCCTACCGGGTTGCTGCATGCCGGCAATGCCCGCACCGCGCTGCTCAACTGGCTGTTCGCCAAGAAGCTGGGCGGCCGTTTCCTGCTGCGGATCGACGACACCGATGCGGCGCGGTCCACCAAGGCGTTTGAAGAAGCGATCTATCGCGACCTGGCCTGGCTGGGCCTGACCCATGACGGCACCGACCGCCAGATCAACCGGCTGACCAAATACAGCGCCGCTTTTTACCGGCTGCAGGCGGCGGGTTTGGTCTATCCCTGTTTCGAGACCGAAGGGGAGCTGGAGCGCCAGCGCTCGCTTCAGGCGGCGCGCAAGCTGCCGCCGATCTACAACCGCGCCTCGCTGGAGCCGGCCAACAAGACCAGGTGGGAAGCCGAAGGCCGCAAACCGCATTGGCGCTTCAAGCTGTCGCGCACACCCGTCAGCTGGACAGATCTGGTGCGCGGGCCGGTGGAAATCGACACCGCCACCATGTCCGATCCGGTGCTGGTGCGCGAGGATGGCGATTTTCTTTATACCTTGCCGTCGGTGGCCGATGATATCGACATGGCCATCACCCATGTGGTGCGCGGCGAAGATCACGTCACCAACACCGCCGCCCAGATTGAAATCTTCCAGGCGTTGGGCGGTCCGGTTCCGAAGTTCGCGCATTTCCCGTTGCTGGTCGGCGCGGGCGGCGAGGCGCTGAGCAAGCGGCTGGGTTCGCTGTCGCTGGAAAGCTTGCGCGAGGCGGGGATCGAGCCGCTGGCGGTGGCCGCATACCTGGCCAAGATCGGCACCAGTGATCCGGTCGAGCCACGCCAGTCGCTGGGTGAGTTGGCCAGTGAATTCGATTTCGCCAAGATCGGCCGCGCCCCGGCGCATTTTGTGCCTGAAGAACTGGATGCGCTGAACGCCAGGACCTTGCATGCCATGCCATACAGCGCGGTGGCGGCACGCATCCCCCAGGGCGAGGCCTTCTGGGATGCGGTGAAGGCCAATCTCACCAAACTGTCCGACGCAGCAGGCATGGCCATTCTGGTGACCGGCCCGGTCACGCCGGTGATCGAAGACGCCGGACTGGCGGAAAAGGCCGCCGCGCTGCTCCCGCCCGAACCGTGGGACGAAGCCACCTGGGGCGCCTGGACCAAGGCACTTTCCGCGGAAACCGGGGCCAAGGGCAGGGGGCTGTTTCATCCCTTAAGGCTGGCGCTGACGGGTCTTGAGCATGGACCCGAACTCAAAAAACTGTTACCCCTGATCGGGCGCGACAAGTCCGTGGCGCGGCTCAAAGGGCAAACGGCGTGATGGTGTGGTGTCAGACCGGGATTCGAATTAGCAGCTAATCCGCTGCCGTTTCCGCTTGCCTGATCCTTCCATCCCTTTTCGAGCCAACGCCATGTCCCTGCGCCTCTTCAACACCCTGACCAAGACCAAGGACGATTTCGCACCCATAGATGCGAAGAATGTCCGCATGTATGTCTGCGGACCCACGGTCTATGACTTCGCCCATATCGGCAACGCGCGCCCGGTCATCGTGTTCGATGTGCTGTTCCGGCTGCTGCGCCACATTTATGGCGACGCTCATGTCACCTATGTCCGCAACATCACCGACGTGGATGACAAGATCAACGAGCGCGCCGCCCAGCGCGGCATCTCGATCCGCGAGCTGACCGAGGAAACCGCGCGCATCTATGAAGAAGACGTGGCGGTGCTGGGCAACCTGCCGCCGTCGGTGACGCCGCGCGCCACAGAGCACATCACCCAGATGATCCGCATCATCGAGGAGTTGATCGCGGCTGGGCACGCCTATGCCGTTGAAGGCCATGTGCTGTTCAATGTCTCGTCCAAGAGCGATTACGGCAAGCTGTCACGCCGCAGCGTGGACGAGATGCTGGCCGGCGCGCGGGTGGAAGTGGCGCCTTACAAGCAGAACGCCATGGACTTTGTGCTGTGGAAGCCGTCGGATGCGAACGTGCCCGGCTGGGATTCACCCTGGGGCCGCGGCCGTCCGGGCTGGCACATCGAGTGCAGCGCGATGGCGGGCGAATATCTGGGTGAGACCTTCGACATTCACGGCGGCGGCATAGACCTGCAATTTCCCCATCACGAGAATGAAATCGCCCAGAGCGAGGGCGCCCATCATGGCGCGCCGCTGGCCAAGGTGTGGATGCACAACGGCTTCCTGCAGGTGGAAGGCGAAAAGATGTCCAAGAGCCTGGGCAATTTCTTCACCATCCGCGATCTCTTGGCCGACTGGCCGGGCGAGGTGCTGCGCTTCAACATGCTGCGCACCCATTATCGCCAGCCCATCGATTTCACCGTGTCGGGCCTGAAGGAAAGCTGGAAGACGCTGGAGCGCTGGTATGAGGTGACCGAACCTCTGGCGGATCCGGCGCCGAACGCGGCCTTCTTTGAAGCGCTGTCGGACGATCTCAACACCCCCGCCGCCATCGCCAGCCTGCACCAGGCCGACGAGATGGCGCTGGCCGGTGGATTGGGTTTCCTGGGCTTTTCCAATGTGCAAATGAAGATCGCCAGCAAGGCCAAGGTGGATACCGTGGCCATTGCCGATGCCATCGCGGCGCGCAACGCCGCCCGCAAGGCGAAAGACTTCAGGGAATCCGACCGCATCCGCGACGAATGGCTGGCCAAGGGCATCGTCTTCAAGGACGGGCCGCAAGGCACGACGTGGGAGGTCAAGAAATGACTGATCCCAAAGTGCCTGGCCGCGAACGGCTTTACATATTCGACACCACCTTGCGCGATGGCGCGCAGACTCAGGGCGTGGATTTCTCGGTCGAGGACAAGCGCCAGATCGCGCTGGCGCTCGATCAATTGGGCGTGGATTACATCGAGGGCGGCTGGCCCGGCGCCAACCCCACCGACACCGCTTTCTTCGCCGAACGCCCGCCGCTGAAGCGCGCCCGTTTCACCGCCTTCGGCATGACCAAGCGGGCTGGCCGCAGCGCCGCCAACGATCCGTCGCTGGCGCAAGTATTGGATGCGGCGGTCGATGCCATCTGCCTGGTGGGCAAGACCAGCGCCTATCAGGTGCGGGTGGCGTTGGAAATTTCGCTGGAAGAGAATCTCGACAATATCGCCCGATCAATGGAAGCGGTTGCTGCCAAAAAGCGCGAACCTTTGTTCGATGCCGAGCATTTCTTCGACGGTTATAAGGAAAATCCGGAATACGCCTTGTCTTGCCTGAAGGCCGCGCATGGCGCCGGCGCCAAATGGCTGGTGCTGTGTGACACCAACGGCGGCACCATGCCGGAAGACGTTTACCGCATCGTCAGCGCGGTGAAAGCCGCATTGCCCGATGCCAATCTCGGCATCCATGCCCATAACGACACCGAACAGGCGGTGGCGGTGTCGCTGGCCGCCATCCGCGCCGGCGTCCGCCAGGTGCAGGGTACCTTGAACGGATTGGGCGAGCGTTGCGGCAACGCCAATCTCTGCGCCCTTTTGCCCAACCTGATGCTGAAAGAGCCATTTGCCTCGCAGTTCGAGACAGGCGTGACCAAAGAAGGCCTGGCCCAGCTCACCCATGTTTCGCGGCTTTTGGACGAAATCCTCAACCGTGCGCCCAACCGCTACGCCGCCTATGTCGGCGCCTCGGCTTTCACCCACAAGGGCGGGCTGCATGTCTCGGCGGTGGTCAAGGACCCGCACACTTATGAACATGTGCCGCCGGAAGCGGTGGGCAACAAGCGCACCATGCCGGTGTCGGCCCAGTCCGGCCGCGCCAATGTCGCCGCCAATATGGTGACGGAGGGGGGCGATCTTTCGCGCCTCTTGCAGGACGTCAAGCGTCGCGAGTTCGAAGGTTACAGCTATGACGATGCCGCCGCCTCGTTTGAACTGTTGGCGCTGCGCCAGCAGAACAAGCTGCCGCGCTATTTCACCGTCGAACAGTTCAGCGTCACGGTGGAAAGCCTGAAAAACTCGTCCGGCGACCTGGTCTCCCGCTCCAAGGCGGCGGTGGAGTTGATGGTGGCGGGCGAGAAGATCCGCAGCGCCGGCACCGGGAACGGTCCGGTCAACGCGCTGGACGCGGCGCTGCGCAAGGACCTGGGAAAATATTCGCCCTTCCTCGCCGACCTGCGGCTGGTGGACTATAAGGTGCGTATCCTCACCAGCGGCACCGAGGCGGTGACCCGCGTCATGGTGGAAAGCGCCGATGGCAAGGGCAATCGCTGGTCCACCGTGGGGGTCTCCGCCAATATCGTGGATGCCTCTTTCGAGGCGCTGACGGATTCCATTATCTACAAACTCTACCGCGACGGCGTCAGGGCTTGAGCTTGCCTTCCAATATCTGCAGCGCCGCTTCCGGCCCATCGGCCAGATAATATAGCTTCAGCACCATCTCCCGCGCGAAGCCTGCTGCAATGGTGGCGTGCAGCATTGCGTCCAGCCCGTTATAATAGCCGTCCACATTGACCACGATGATGGGCTTGGTGTGCACGCCGAGCTGGGCTTCCGTCGCCACTTCGAAAAACTCGTCAAAGGTGCCAAGCCCGCCCGGCAGCACGATGAAGGCGTCTGACATTCCCAGCATCAGCGCCTTGCGCTCTTGAATATGGGGCGTGACGATCAGTTTTTCCTCCGCCGACACGGGCGGCTCCAGGCTTTGCAGGAAGGCCGGGATGATTCCCTGCACCGGCGCGCCGCCGGCCAACGCCGCCTTGGCCACTTCACCCATCAGGCCCGCCCCGCCGCCGCCGAATACGAGGCTGAATCCCAATTTGGCAATGCCGCTGCCGATGGCGCGCGCCGCCTCGGTAAACCGGGGATTATTGCCGAAGGACGAACCGCAAAAGACGCAGATCGCGGGCATATTCTTGTCCATGGCGCCCAAAGGGTTGCAGGAATTGCGGCATCTTCCTAAACAGGTTCGGCATTATGGCAAAGGACTAAATCGTGCGCCGCTGGCTGGTTGTTTTTATCGTCATAGCGCTGATTGCTCTTGCTGCCGGTTACCTCACCTTCGGCGGCGCCGATATGGGGCACTAGCGCATGGCGCATCCTGTCGAGGAAGGTGACGGCGGTCCGTCCCTGCGGCCGCTCTGGACCTTGATGCCGTATCTGTGGCCCAGGGATTTCGGCCTGCGCCTGCGGGTGGTGCTATCGCTGCTCTGCATGATGCTGGGCATCGTGGCGACCACCTATTTTCCGCCGCTGATGGGACAGATCACCGACCGGCTGGCGGTCAAGCCCCTTTCCGCCATCGCCATCGGCCTGACCCTGGCTTTGGTGGGCGCCTATGTGATGGCGCGCATCCTGATGCAGGCCTTCGGCCAGCTGCGCGACGGCATTTTCGCCAAGGTGCTCTATCACGCGATGCGCGAAGTCGCGGTGCAGACTTTCTCGCACATCCATACCCTGTCGCTGCGCTTTCACCTGGAACGCAAGACTGGCGGCCTGTCGCGGGTGATTGATCGCGGCATCAAGGGTATCGACAATTTGTTGTCCTTCGCCCTGTTCAGCATTTTCCCCACCATCTTCCAGCTGCTGATCTTCACCGTCTATATGGTGGTGAAGCTGGACTGGGTAATCGCGGCGGTCACCTTGACGATGGTGGTGGCCTATACCTGGTTCACCTTTGCCATCACCCGCTGGCGCATCGCCTTCCGCCGCGACATGAACCAGAGCGACACCGACGCCAATACCAAGGCGGTGGACAGCCTGCTCAATTTTGAGACGGTGAAATATTTCAACAATGAAGCGCATGAAGCGCGCCGCTTCGACAAAAGCATGGAGAAATACTCCGCCGCCTCGATCCAGTCGCAGATTTCCCTGTCCTTGCTGAATACCGGCCAGGCCGCGATCATGGCGGTGGGCATGGGCGCGGTGATGATCCTGACGGCGCTGGGCATCAAGGATGGCCGCTTCACCGTGGGCGATTTCGTGACGGCCAACGCCATCCTGATGCAATTGTACCAGCCGCTCAATTTGCTCGGCACGGTGTACCGCGAAATCACGCAAGGGCTGGTGGACATGGACGCCATGTTCCGCCTGCTGCGCCGGCCGCAGGAAGTCACTGATAAGCCCGGCGCGCTGCCGCTGGCCGTGCATGGCGGCGCGATCAAATTTGACAATGTGGTGTTTGCCTACGATCCAGAGCGCATTGTCCTGAAGGGCATCAGCTTCGAGGTGCCCGCCGGCAAGACGGTGGCCGTGGTGGGCCCGTCGGGCGCTGGCAAATCCACCATCAGCCGCATTCTCTATCGCTTCTACGACATCAAAAGCGGCACGGTGACGATTGACGGGCAGGATATCCGCGACATCACCCAGTCATCCTTGCGCGCCGCCATCGGCATCGTGCCGCAGGACACCGTGCTGTTCAACGACACCGTCAAATACAACATCGCCTATGGCCGCATCGGCGCCAATGAAAATGAGATCAAGGAAGCCGCCCGCCTGGCGCAGATCGACAAATTCATCGTCGAACTGCCGCTGGGCTATGAATCCATGGTGGGCGAGCGCGGCTTGAAACTGTCCGGCGGCGAAAAACAGCGCGTCGCCATCGCCCGCACCATCCTCAAGAACCCGCCCATCCTGCTGCTGGACGAAGCGACCAGCGCGCTGGACACCGGCACCGAACGCGAAATCCAGGGCGCGCTGAACCAGGTCAGCCAGGGCCGCACCACCTTGGTGATCGCACACCGGCTTTCCACGGTGATTGATGCCGATGAGATATTGGTGCTGGATCACGGCCAGATCATCGAGCGCGGCCGCCATGGCGAATTGCTCGCCATGAACGGCCATTACGCCTCGATGTGGAACAAGCAGCGCGAAGCTGCCGCTGCCCGCGAAAAGCTCAAAGAAGTCGAAGCCGATCCGGACGTTGTCCCGGGCCTCGCCCGCGCGACCTAAACGGGGCGCGCGTCTTTTGCGCTCTGGACTACGTCGCGCGTGCTCACGTACGTCCGTACGCTCCGCGCGACGCTCCTTGCCAGATCGCAAAATCCATCGCGCCGAGTCTGGGGCGGCAAGAAAAGTTAGAGCAATTCTACCCGATCGACTTCCACGCCCTTGGTGCCCTGGCGCGTGGAGAATCGAATTCGCTGATCGGGCTCTACTGCTGGCACGCCGGAACGCCGCAGCGCGCTGGCATGCAGGTAGATGTCGCCATTGCCGGCATCGGGCATCACAAACCCAAAACCTTTCTGGTCGTTGAAAAACTTGACCTTGCCTTCGGTCATCGGGCCGGAGGCCGCGTGGCTGTTATGATGGCCGCCGCCCCCGAACCGGTCGCCGCCGCCAAAGCGGTCACCACCGAAACGATCACCGCCATCCTGGAAATCGCGCCGCGGTGCGCGTGCCGGAGCCTCGGCGGTGGAAAGATCGACGCTGTGAACCGCCACCACCTGCATGCCGCGCTGGGAATCCGCCAGATCGCAGATGATGCTGGCGCCCGGCGGCAATTCCTGATGTCCGGCTGTGGCCAGCACGGAGGCGTGACAGAACGCATCGCCGCCATTGTCCAGGGTCACGAAGCCGTAGCCCTTGGTACCGTTAAACCATTTGATCTTGCCTCTCGCAGAAGCCTGCGAAAGGGATTTGTCACCCTCGAAATGTCCCATGAACCGACGCCATACCCCAAGCCGGTTTTGTCCCCAGAACGCCCCACCTCCGGCTGTGTGCTGGCGCCTTGAATATGATGACTACAGAAACACCAGACTCGCAACGGGGGTTAATGGTCCAAAAAGCTCATAAAAATCGTGCTGCAATGCAGCAGATTTAGCTGTTTGACGGCAGGCGCTTAGCGAAAATCCCGTGCAATCAAGGGTCTGGGCTTGCCGCGCGGTGGTTGACTTCGGGGCCGAACACGCGGATAAGCCGCCATCCGCTGCGACCGCACGAAGGCCCCTTGGGCCATCATCGCCGGATTTCATTGCAAACCTCCGTTCCCTCCAGTGTGCGTGGAAGACGGCAACAGCCGTTGCTCCGTACCCATTTGGGCGCGTTCTCCCGGTTTTTAGGACTATCGTGACTGACACTACCTTTACGACGCTTGGCATTGCCGAGCCGATCCTGCGCGCTCTCGCTCAGGAAAATTACACCATCCCCACCCCGATCCAGACCAAGGCCATCCCGGCTTTGCTGTCGGGCCGCGACCTGCTGGGCATCGCCCAGACCGGCACCGGCAAGACGGCCGCCTTCGGCATTCCGCTGCTGCAAAAGCTTTCCATCGGCCATGTGCCGCCCCAGCCGCGTCAGTGCAAATCGCTGATCCTGGCGCCCACCCGCGAATTGGCCGTGCAGATCGAGCAAAGCCTTCGCACCTATGGCCGTTTTCTCAATCTCAAGCTGGCCGTCATTCTTGGCGGCGTCAGCCAGAATTCCCAGGTCAATGCCATGAAGCATGGCGTCGACATTCTGGTCGCCACCCCGGGCCGGTTGCTCGATCTGGTGCAGCAAAAGCATGTGCGCCTGGATGCGGTGCAGGTCTTCATCTG
>Ga0118677_10005348_pt1 | contig 22538 bp, 23 predicted proteins | sample AliMusrvi5mmetaG_FD_86154 | JGI IMG/M metagenome (GOLD analysis project Ga0118677, IMG submission 86154)
GGAACTGGCAAAGGCCTGTAACGCGCGGAACTGCGCCAGTTCAAGCTTCATGCGCCCTGCTACCTGCTTCATCGCTTTGGTCTGCGCGTCGCCGCCCACGCGGCTCACGCTCAAGCCGACGCTGATGGCGGGGCGGATACCTGCGTTAAACAAGTCTGTCTCCATGAACAACTGACCGTCGGTGATCGAAATCACGTTCGTCGGCACATAGGCCGAGATGTCGCCCAGTTGCGTCTCGATGATGGGCAATGCCGTCACCGACCCGCCCGAGTTGGGATCTCGCACAATTTTGTAACCCTGGCCCAGTTGCTTCAAGTCGTGCTTGGCATTCTCTTCGCCCAAAGCGCCGCTGTACACCCTGGCATTCACACCCTGGCCGGTGCCCCAGTCGCTCGACTCATCCGCCTTGCGAATGACGAAGTTCGGCGCGATACGAGCCGCGCGCTCCAGCAAGCGGGAATGCAGGTAAAAAATATCACCCGGATACGCTTCGCGTCCCGGCGGGCGGCGCAGCAACAATGACACCTGGCGATACGAGTAGGCATGCTTAGTCAGGTCGTCATAAACGCATAGTGCATCGATGAAGCGATCCTTGAAACCAGGGATTGCGATGCCGCTTTCCATGACTTCCTCGCTCATCGCTGCGCCCGCATAGGGGGCAATATATTGCAGCGCGGCGGAGTCGGAAGCGGAAGCCACAACCACGATGGTGTAGTCCATCGCGCCAAAGCGTTCCAGAAGCGCCACAATGCGGGAAACCTGCGCCAACTTCTGACCAATGGCGACGTAGATGCACACCACACCTTTGCCTTTCTGGTTGATGATGGTGTCGATGGTCACTGCGGTCTTGCCGGTGCCACGGTCGCCGATGATCAACTGGCGTTGTCCACGACCAATCGGAAAGGCCGCATCGATCACTTTGATGCCGGTCTGCATGGGAGTGTCAACGTTGGCGCGATCAATGACGCCCGGGGCGATGCGCTCCAGCGGGCGGAAGGTGTTCGTGTTAATCGGCCCTTTGCCATCCAGCGGGCGCCCCAGTGGGTCAACCACGCGACCAATCAACGCCTCGCCAACAGGCACCGAAATAACGCGCCCGGTTGAGCGCACGGTGTCACCTTCTTCGATAGCCTGGTAGTCGCCCAGGATGATGACGCCGACCTCATTCTCATCAAGGTTCAACGCCATACCGAGCGTGCCTGTCTTGGTAAACTCGACAAGTTCGGACGCCTGGACATTAGGCAGTCCTGTGCACCGCGCGATGCCGTCGCCCACTTCCTGCACTGTGCCGACGTCAACGGCCTTCAATGTCGGCGCAAAGCTGTCGATCCGCGAAAGCAACGCGCTCGTAATATCCGATAAATCCATCACCGGCGCTGTCAATTCACCGCCCGCGTTTATGACTCCCATGTAATACCCTCCGGAAGCTGGTTCATTCTGGTTGGTTCCATTCAATCAAATTAATGTGCCAATCATACCTGAGCGCGCGCGACCCTGGCAATTGGAATTGCTGTTGCAATTCGGAATTGTTTATTGTGTCGCTGGAACACCATTCGTCGCGCCGCCGCCCAGGCCGGAATTGCTCAATTGCGTCTGGAATGACAGGATGTTCTTCTTCACGTCGCTGGGAATGATGGTCAATGGGTCAATCTTCCGTTGAACCCTGGCCGTATCAGCCTTGGCCGCCGCCAACCAGTCCTCATAAGCCTTGCGCTGCGCCTGACTAAGGTCGTTATCAGTCAGCGAGCGAATTCCACGCTCCAGCGGCAACACAACGTAGAAACCACCGGTCAACTGAGATGTGATCACTTGGCTCGGCGTGTTCAGCGAACCGCCTTCGAGCGTCGCCAGCACCTCATTGCCAAACTGTCCCTCAGCCGCCACTTTGCTCATCCAATCCTGCTTGGAACCCATGCCAATTGGCGCGGGTTGAGTGATCGTGTTTGCGGCGGTGATCATATCGTCAAAAGTAATTTTGCCGCCTGCGAGCATTTCGGAATACTGGGTGGCAGACTCGATCGTGCTGAAGCGAACATAGTCAAAGCGATAATGCTGCGTCTGTGTGGGAACTTCCTGTGAAAATGCATCCTGCACCCGCTTCGCCAACAGACTCGCTTCGTAGATATGCGCGAACTGCGACGACGGGTAGCCCAGCGACGTGTAAAAGTCCTGTCCGCGCTGGCGTCCCTGGTCAAGTTCAGCATTAGTAATGCTCGTTGGTTGCAGGCGCGGGGTGGCGGTCGGTTCTGGCGTCGCTGTTGCAAAGTTTGTAATCGGCGCAGTGGCAGTCAGTGACAAAGAAGCCGTGAGAGGCGCAGGCGCCATGGTTGGCTGAGGCGGCGCCGGCGTATAGGTTGGGAACGGCGTCAGCGTGACGCGATAGAAGCCGATGGATTTTTCCATCTCCTGCGCGGCCTCATCGGGGTTCACGCTGATGTTGCGGCGTTTGGCTTCCTGACTGACCAGCGACTCGGTCATCAGCGCATCAAGCGCATTGCTGCTGATCTGATCCTCGCTGATCTGGGTAGCCATCTGTTGCAACTGCTGCTGGTAAAACTGGAGCAGGAAGGCCTGGTTCGAATCCTGGGACTGCTGCAGTTGTTGCACCTGATTGGCAAGCTGGGTGAATGAATACGACTGGTCGGCAAATTCGAGCCTCATGCGCGCCTGCACCTGGCTGACTGTAATGTCCTGGCCGCCGACATTCGCGACAGCGCGATTCGGCTCAAACACCAGCACCTGTAGTACTGCGGCGGCAATCAACAGAAGAACGGCCAACGCCACAACGAGGCTGCCGATCACCACAAACTTGCGGGTGCGGCGTTCGCGTTCGTAGCGATTGAGTGTATGCTGCTCCAGCACACGTTGGGACAGGATGGGCTTTTTTGCCATGTTACATTGCAGGCAGTGTTATTGGCGCCAGTACCCCGGCTCGGCGCAATTTGGTTATGCCGAAAAGGGCGCTGGCGACCATTAAACGAACATTTACAAGACGGGGTTAAAAGGGAAACCCTTCGTCATGTTCCACTTCATCGAACTGGGAGAACTCCTCATGCGGCGCATGAGAACGACGGTCGCCCAGCAACACCATCTCATTCGCGACGATCTCGGTGCGATAGTGGCGCTTCCCTTCAGTGTCTTCCCAACCACGCGTCTGGAGCCTGCCCTCGATGTAAACCTGCTGACCTTTCATAAGGTGCTGTTTGCAGATTTCAGCGAGGCTGCCCCAGGCAACCACGTTGAACCATTCACTATCTTCGCGGCGTTCGCCTTCGGGAGTGACCCAGGTGCGCTTTGTCTCGACTGCGAAAGAGGTGACTGGCTTTCCACTCGGTGTATAGCGCATCTCGGGGTCGCGCCCAAGCTGCCCAATGATCATTACCTTATTCAATCCGCGCATGGAGACGACCTCTCATCAGTTCAGTACAGTACAGTATAGTTACAATTAAGACGCGTCGCGCGCAATTTCGGGAGCTGCTGACGGCGCTTCAAGCGTCGCTGCCTCGACCGGCTGTTCAACCACAGGCGCCGCCACGGGCTTGGTTTCATCCGCGCGAATCAACAGATACCGAATGACGTCCTCGGTCAGGCGCAGGCGGTTTTCGATTCTCACAATTGAGAGGGGATCGAGTTCAACCTGTTCATAAACGTAAGTCCCTTCGCGATACTTGCGAATCGGGTACATCAATCGACGCAGTCCCCACTGATCGATCTTTGTGATGCTGCCGCCTTCGGCGGTGATGATCTCTTTGACCTTTTCAATAACAGCCGCCAGATTCGTTGCATCAATGTCCGGCTTGACGATAAAAGTTAATTCATAGGTGCGCGTCACAGATATTTTCTCCTTCCATGGATACTGCCCTCGTCGTATTCGCAAAAAAACGCGGACGCGCATTATGCGAGCCCGCTTTTTCGCTCGAGGGCGGAAAGACAGAACCCCACTATATCACGATTTCAATTTGCTACAATCTGGCGTGCTGATTTATACGAGACACACCAGAGGCAGCCCATATATGTCAAAACGTTCAATACTAACCATCGACGGCGGAGGTATCCGCGGCATCGTGCCGTTGTGCGCCATTATCGAACTGGAGAAACAGATGGGCAAACCGGCGCGCGAGGTGTTCTCTTTGCTGGCTGGCACGTCCACTGGCGCGATTATCTGCGGCGGTCTGGCGCAGGGAATCAGCGCCCAGAAGATGCTCGAACTGTATCAAAGTCTGGCCATGGAAGTGTTCCGTTTTGATCTGCTCAGCTTTGCGCTAGACCTGGGGTCCTTCCGCTACCGGATCAAACCGCTGGCCGACCTGCTGCACAGCTACGTTGGAGATATTACCCTGAATGAGTTGCCGGTGGATATCATGATCAGCGCCACGCGCGTGGCCGATGGAAAACCGTGGTATTTCGTGCGCGACAACCCCGCGAACGCCGGGACAACCGGCAAGTTGCGCCTTGTGGAATGCATGACCGCCTCTGCCGCGGCGCCCACCTATTTCGAACCCTACGACGTGCCCGGCATCGGCGTGTGCGTCGATGGCGGCGTCGGCATCGCCGGGAACCCGATCTATCAGGCCTGTGTCGAGGCGTTTTACTACACCCCGCTGGACACTTATGCGCCTGCTGATACCGCAGTGGTCGCGCTCGGCACCGGACTGATGTCCAGCGGAGCCACGCCGCATAATCTGATTGACTGGGTAAACTGGGTGGTTGGCGAGTTTCAATCAATCCCAGCCAGCCAGCAGACCGAACTGGTGCTGCGCCACTTCCAAACGGCGTCAACAACGCGCATCAACCCGGCGCTCCCGCGAAACATCGGCATGGACGACACCGGCGCGGTAAACGAGCTCATCCGCATCGGTAAGGAATATGCTGCGACACTCGACTGGAACGCCATCCTCGCCGGAAAGTTGGCCATCCAGCCCAAAGCCGGACGCTCACAACGCGATCAGCCTTAACCAACAACGCTGTTCCAGGCGCAGTTGCACTGCGCCTGCTTATGTCGCTTACGGTTTGGATTTTGGTTTTGGCGTTGCAGTCTTCTGTGGTCGCGTCCAGCGAAACTCCCACTGAGCAGATGGGGGCGAAACTGCCACATATCCGCTTGCAGTCTTCCGCACAACGGTCACGCGCCACAAAAACGGGTCGCGCGGCAAATCGATGATGTAATCCTTGGGGGGAGTCGCGGTGTCTTTCAGGTAAGTCGGATCAACCCCTTGCTGGTGAGTGATTTCCAGCAAATAGTAGTCGTCCGGGCCTAGATTGGGCACTGGCGACCATGTAAGGAGCGGGGCGGAGGGAAATCTGTATGAAAAACCGCTCTGCGGTTCCAGCAACACGGGCGCCGCGAAAAGCATTCCCGGCGTCTGGGGTGTTACCGAAGGCAATGGACTTGAGCCTATAGTGACCACAGGCGCAGGCGTCACGCTGGGGATAATGGATGCTGGCGAGGGCGTCCCGGTAGGGGTTTGAGTAGGCAGCGCCGGCGTGTTCGATGGTGTCTCGGCAGGTGTATTACTCGGTGCGGTGGTGACGGATGGCGCTGGCGTGAAAGTGGGACTCTTTTGTGCTACGGCTGGGTTGGTCATCGTCGCGGGGACAGCCGTCGTCGCAACGGCTGCCGGTAGTTGGCTAGACGGTTGACCGGCAATCACAACGATTACCGCAATTGCGGCAACCACAACCATGCTCAACACCACCACGGCGATGATCCCCATATTGGCGGGGGACTTGCGTCCTGCCGCAGGTGCGCTCATCCTGACATTGGAGCCCGCGCCAATCGGTATCGGCGCGGGCACGCCGAGCACACCCGTCGCGCTCGTATCGGGAATGACCATGGTAGGAGACCACGCCTGTGCTTTCGCTCTCGGATCGACCGGCGCGGCAGCCTGATAGACTTTACCCGATCCTTTCAGTTCTGCGCGCATCGTCGCTGCATCCTGGTAGCGGGCGTTGCGGTCGAGGGTCAGCCCCTTCATCAATACATATTCGGTGTTTGCCGATATCGGGGTTGTCAGGTGCGGCAACTGGCGCAATGGCATTATCTTGTTGCCGGCCAACTGATCGGTCGCGCTGGCCGGCGGATGGCCGGCCAGCGCCTGATATAGCGTCGCCGCCAGCGAATACAGATCGCTGCGCTGATCGGTGTTGCCTGTGTACTGTTCGGGTGGGGCATACATCGGCGACAGGGCGCTGACGAGCGTTTTGGCTGTCTGCGGGCCGCTGGTCACCAACTTCACCAGCCCGAAATCCACCAGCACAGCGCGATCATCGGGTTGTATGATGATGTTCGCGGGTTTTATGTCTCGATGCAGCACGCCCTGCCCGTGGATGTACTCCAACACATCCAGCAACTGGTCGCCATATTTGAGCACAGTCGCCTCAGGCAGGCCAAACTTGTCAATCATCGACTCCAGGCTGTGTCCCGCGATCAAGTCCATCACCAGGTAGTAGCTATCCTGCTCGTTAAAGTAGTTGGTGACGCGAGGCAGGCTCAAATGGCGCAGGCCGGCCAGTGTTTTACCCTCACGCAGGAACTGTGCCGCCATGTTCTTGACCAGTGAAGGATCTGACGGCATCATTTCCTTAACGACACATGCGACATCGAGAGTGAGGTCGTGGGCCTGATAAACGGCGCCCATGCCGCCTTGCCCTAATATGCGGACAACTCGATACCGATTCTGGAGGAGTTGGTCTACGTGGAGCATAGCCGAATTATTACACAGATCAACATCATCTAAAATAGCTGGAGGTCGAAATTAGAGGTGAGAGATGAGGGATTGGAGACTAGAGATTCGAGATTGGAGTGAGGGTAAGTTGAAACGGAATATCAGCATAGTACTGACAGGGTTGCTACTCAGTTTGTGCATCGGTCGCGCGCCGTCGCTGGCACAAAGCGCGAGCGCGCGTCCACCCTTTGGCCTGCCTTTCGCCACGCCCCCCGGCCCTACAACCTGGCTGCTTGGCCAGTCGTATGGCAACACCTCCGGCGCATATTCCATGCGCCGCATCTGGTACGGCTCCGGGCAGGGCATCCATTTCGGCATCGACTTCTCGGCGCGATGTGGCACGCAGGTCGTCTCGATCGGCGACGGCGCGGTGCTGGCGATTGACAACCTTGGCTATGGCTCCGGCCCGCACAACCTGCTGATCTCGCACACGAATGGCTACGTATCGTTGTACGGCCATCTGCTGCAACGCCCAGACCTGCGCGTCGGACAGGCAGTCAAACGCGGCGATTCAATCGGCTTGACCGGAGACCCCGACCTGACGTGCACCTCGCGCCCGCATCTGCATCTCGAAGTCCGCGACAGCACGCTGAACCACGCACTGAACGCGGTGAATTTCATCGATGCCGACTGGGATATGCTGGCGCTCACCGGCTCGTTCGGGCGCGGCTTTCAGCGCGATCTGGATGACCCACGCAAGTGGCAATTAATGCAAGACCAGCCGGATATCTATTGGGGCGGCCCGTTGATCAATGAGTTCCAGCATGCGTGGCCGTATGACTGGAAGTAGCTGAATGGGATTGGAGATTCGAGATGCGAGACGCGAGACGGGTGATGAGTAAATTAAGAAGAACAATGGGCAAAGGGCTGTGTGCGGCAGGGGTGGCTGGAATTTTTCTGGCGGGATGTGCGTCCGCGCCAGCGAACCTGCGCCCCACCACCACGCCAACGCAGATCACCGATATACCCAGACTGCGTGCTGAGAACGGGCATATTTTGACGCCGACTGCGGAGGCGACGCCGCTTCGCGACACGCCATTGCCCGCAACCGTTGCACCGACCGCTATTGCGACGGCTGTGCCAACCCCTGCACACGATCCAACCTTCACCCAGCTTACGACCGGAGATTGTTGCGTGCAGCCGTTCTTCTCGCCCGACGGCGCGCGAGTGCTTTATATCGACAAGCCCTCACCGAGCGCCACAACCGGGTTGTGGTCAGTGCCAATCTCCCAGCCGCTCGCGGCGCCGGAGTTGTACAGCGCGCGCGTCGGCCCGTTCAACGCAGACATGACATACAACGCGTTCCTGCAGAATGGGCGCACAGTGGTCGAGCGCGCGAAGGACGGCAAACAATGGGTGATCGACAACGGCGGGCGACGCGTGCTGTTCTCGCCGGACGGAGGGCGCCTCGCCTGGACAGTGGCCGAGGACTCTGGCAACTTCGACGTTCGGCGCGGCGACATCTATCTGGCCGGCATCGACGGCAGTGCCCCGCGCCAGATGGCGACGCTCTTCGGAGGCGGCGTGCAGGCATGGCTGAGCGATTCGACCCACATGCTCGTTAATGGAAAAGCAGCGCGCGAGAACGTGACTTCGACGTTGAGTATCCTGTCGCTGGCGGATGGCAGCCTGCGCAAGCTGATCGACGCCGAGCGTCCGCGCAGTATCGTGCTTTCGCCCGGCGATCGCTACATCGCGTACTACATTGGCCAGGCGCGCGATGAGACGCAGAACGGCATGTACGTGCTCGATATCACGCAATCGAAACCGCAGCCGCAAAGGGTGGATTTCTTCGGCAGCTATCAGTGGTGCAGCCCTACGCGCCTGTACTACGTCCCGCTCAAACTGGCGTCCGCGGGCAACGAGCTATGGCGCTATGATGCAACCACCGGCCAGAGCACGCAAATCATCGTTGCAAGCGCAGCCTCGCCGTTTAAGATCGGCAACGGCGACTGGAATGTTTCACGAGACGGGCGGCAGATCGTTTACTTCAACGGGCGCGACCACACTATCTGGCTAGCCACTTTGCCAGATGCGTGCTAAATTAGCCCCACACTTGGAAGTGGCTGAGCACATGCCGGGTGTAAACCATTGAGAAATTATCACTGAGGAGCTAATATGCTGACACTTGGCACATGGCGCGGACTGCAGGCCGCGTCGACATCACAGGGCGCATTCATCATTCTGGCGCTCGATCATCGCAACAACCTGCGCGCGATGCTGCGCCCCGGCGCACCCGACACGGTCACTTCCGCTGAGATGGCGGCGTTCAAAACCGACGTGGTCACCCACCTCGCTCCACTCACCAGCGCTGTTCTGCTTGACCCTGTTTATGGCGCGGCGCAGAGCATCGTCGCAAATGCCCTGCCAGGCCAGACAGGACTGATCATCACGCTGGACGAGACCGGCTATACAGGCCCATCCACCGCGCGCATCTCTGCAATCCTGGAAGGCTGGAGCGTTGACAAGATCAAACGCGCCGGCGCGGATGGCGTCAAGCTGCTGGTCTACTATCACCCCGACGCATCCACCGCTCGCCAACAGGAAGCGTTGATCGCGCAGGTGGCCGCTGATTGCGCCCGCAACGACATCGCCTTTTACCTCGAACTGCTCTCGTTCTCGCTCGACCCCGCCAGCAAGAAGCTGAAACCCGACGAGCGCCCGCAGGTCGTGATCGAATCCGCGCGCCGCCTGAGCGGCGCCGGCATTACCGTCCTCAAGGCCGAGTTTCCTTACGACTATGCCACAGTCCCTGACGAAGATAAGTGGCTCGGCGCGTGTCGCGACTTGACTGCCGCCAGCGCCGTGCCGTGGGTGCTCCTCTCGGCCGCTGCGCCATACGAGGTTTTTAAACGCCAGGTGGAGATTTCGGCGACCGCCGGCGCATCTGGTGTAATGGTCGGTCGTGCCGCGTGGCAGGAAGCCGGCGGACTCACTGGTCAAGCGCGCATCGACTTCCTGTGCGGCGAAGGCCGCCGGCGCATGCAGGAACTCGGCGACATCCTCGCATCTCACGCTCGCCCATGGCAAACCGTGCTACAGCCCCCAGCGGTCAGCGACCAGTGGCACAGAGAGTACTAAAGATTGGAGACCGGAGACCGGAGATTTGAGATTGGCGCAATCTCCAATCTCCAATCTCAAATCTCTCTTCTCTATTCCGCGCCGAGCAGGTTGAAGGCTTTGAAGTACGTGGTGATGCGGTTGGCGATGGCGCTGATGACGACCTGCTCGCCGTCGATGCCGGCGGGAGCGAGGTTGCGGTTGAGCGTCTGGCGCGCGGCCAGCACCTGCGGGTCGGTCCAGATGTAGCGACAGCCCGTCCGCGTGAGCCACGCGCGACGCTCCGGGCTGAGGGCGGCGAAGGGTCGCCCGGCTTCAACTGGCAGTAACCATTTCTTCCAACGTCCGCTGCGTTCAACAGCCTGCTCAAGCACGGCTGCGATGTTTGAGCGCACTTCGACTGCTAAAGCGAGTGCGCTCTCCTGTGCCTCAAGCGTGATCAGCGTCTCGTACTCAATCTCGGTGAACTCCGGCCCGACGTTTGCGCCGCCCATGTGCGACAGCGGATAAGCCTCGGGGTTGCTGACGTTGTCGGAGTAGTGACCCTTGATGACCGACCCATATGCCGCAGCCGCCTGCGATAACCCGCGCGCCACCTCGGCATCAAACTCAGTGGTGTGCAGATCGGTGCCGACCTTGCCGACGACGAAGATCGGCCACACGTCGGCTGACGCAGAGTCAGCAGCATAACCCAGCTTCAACAAGCCCACCTTCAGATCGTCGAGCAGGGCGCGGAAGTTATCCATGTTCGCCAACCCGCCGTGCACTTCTTCGGTGCCCACCTCATAACTGACGCGCGGCATTCCCACGGCGCGGCGATGGCGTTCCGCGTGGTCGATCAACTCAAGCGTGCGCTGCGCCACCACGTGGATGTCGATAATTTCGCCGGGGGCGAGGCGCACATCCACGGTCGGGTCCACATGCAGCAGTTCGTAGCCTGCATCAATGCACGCGACCAGCGATGCCTTTACGCCATCCATGGCCGCCTCATAGGAATAGGACTCGCTGCGCTGCCTGTCCTTCAGCCATGGCCCACCGTGATCGAGGCAGCACACCGCCGTGCCGGTAAACCCGATCTCGCGGCTATACGCGCGCACAAGGTTCACAAAATCGCTCTGGCGCCAGCCGGTGTAGCCCGCATCCAGATCGACCTGATTCAACGTGGCGGCGAAGAGCATCGGCGCGCGACCGTCGCGTGCCGCCACGAGCGCCGCTTTCAGCACGGCCTCGGAATTCGGGCACACGGCCAGCAAGGTGACCCACTGGCCGGTGCGCTGGAAATGCCGCCGCACCGCGTCGATCAGTGCTTCTACAGGGGGAACGCCCGGCGCCTCCACCGTATCATGGAGCGTGTGCGTTATTCCGCCAGTTTGTGTCGTCATGGTTATAGTTGCTTCGCCATCCTTTTTCTTTTCATTATTGCACGCCTATGGAGTAAGCGTCGTTGTTCGAAGGCAATCGCTGTTCAAAGGCGGTTGCACTGCCGTTCTATTGTTGACGCGGCAATGGCGCTTTGCGTGTGGGGTGGATAGCGCCTGGCGCAGTGCAACTGCCCCAGGAACCTGCCGGTAATTGTTCGAAGGCAGTTGCACTGCCGTTCGTTTGTTGACGCGGCGCTGGCGCTTGGCGTGTGGGGTGGATAGCGCCTGGCGCAGTGCAACTGCCCCAGGAACATGCTGGTAGTTGTTCAAAGGCAGTTGCACTGCCGTTCGTTTGTTGACGCGGCGCTGGCGCTTGGCGTGTGGGGTGGATAACACCTGGCGCAGTGCAACTGCCCCAGGAACCTGCCGGTCGTTGTTGGCCTGCGTCAGGGTTAACCCAGCAGGCGTTCGATATGCGCGCGGAGGGAGGCCTTTGAGGCCGCGCCGACGACGCGATCCATCTCGCGCCCGCGCTTAAACAGAATCAACGTAGGAATACCCATGATGCCCAGTTGCCCGGCCCACGCGGGGTTCTCATCTGTATTGACCTTGGCGACGCGCAGCCGCCCGGCATACTCGCGCCCCAGTTCTTCCACCACCGGTGAAATAGTCCGGCATGGCCCGCACCACGGCGCCCAGAAATCGACCAGTGTCGGCAACGGCGATTGGAGCACCAGCGTTTCGAAATTACCATCCGTCACGATGACCGGATCGCCATTCTTCGCCCCGACCGGGAGCATCGACGCAACCATACCGGTCGCGGCGGAGAGCATCAGGCTTGGGCCGCTGGCGGCCTGGGGCTGCACGCTGTTGCCAAGCAGGAATTCAATGTGGTTGCGCACTGTGGAGAAGTTCACCGCCCCCTCAATTCGCGCCACTTCCTTGTCGTCACGCCAGAAAATAAGCGTGGGGACGCGCGTGATGCGATATCGATTCGCCAGTTCCCCTTCCTCAGTGTTGTCCACGCGCACGATTAACGCGCGCCCGACATAAGAACGCGCCAGATCCTCGAGTGTGGGGACCAGGGCGCGACAGTGTTCGCATACAGGAACTTCAAAAGACAAAACAAGCGGCAGACCGGCCGCAAACACACGCTCCACATTCTGTGCACTCGTGTGAATGGGCACATCAAAAACCGCTAGCATCTTTCGCCTCCTTTCAAAGTCCCTGTCACTCATGATCATTAACCCTGTGACCAGCACTGATAACCTCTTGCTTTATTTATAACGAGCTTTAGTAATCAACCAAGTGACGTTTGACATGTTTATCGTGTTAAATATCACATCTGTGCGCGTGACAGCCAGGGAAATGCCTATGACCGGCATGTTGCGCGTTGCGCGCCGCATGCGGCTTTGATTGGGCCTTTGTCGTCCTGAGACAGCGTAGACAGCGTAGAATAGGCCATATCGTCGTAACGGAAACAAGAACAGTTGCACAATCCGCAAGATCAACGATAAGAGAGGAACGAATCAGCCTTGAAAACCTTTCGCGCAATTTACTACGGTGAGGTATTCCTGAACCTGGGCAGCGCCGTGCTGGCGATCTTCGCCCCCGCGCTCTTTCTGTCGCAATTCACCCCTGTGCCCCAATCGGATGTGGCGGTGGAAATGATGCGTTGGTTTGGCGGGCTGATGGTGGTGCTGACCTGGGTGGGCTGGCGCATCCTGCGCGGCGGCGATAACCGCGCGCTCAGTTGGATGCTGGAGGGATTTCTCGTCGGCGATATCGTCCACCTGTTCATCCTGCTGCAGTTCCTGCGCGTGATCGGCGGGTTCCCGTTTTCCGCGATCTTCGACATCCTGGCAACGGTCGGCCTCGGAATCAGCCGCGCTTTATTCCTGTGGATGACGCGCAAGGGCGGCCCACTAGACATTTGGAAATAGAAAGTGCGTGGTTAGCCCGCGCTCTGCTGCCATTCCACCAGCGCGGCGCGCGCAAGTTGAAACTCATCTTCAAGCTGCCATAGTTTCTCAGCCGTGTTCGGGGCGGTGATGTCGCCCGACTTGCCGATCATCTCCAACTCACGGCAGCAGGCGGACAGCGCCGCAGTTCCCAGGTAGCCGCCGCTGGATTTGAGCGTATGCGCGGCGCGGTGAAACGTCGGCGCATCCTGTTCGTCCAACGCCTTGTGCAGCGCGGCGATGTTCTCTGCGGCCTCGGTCAGAAAGTCATCGATCAGCACACGGACAAAATCTTCGCCGGTGGACTCCACCAGGCTATCAAACATGCTCTGATCAATCGTGGGTTCGTTCATCCAGATCATCACTCCTTGCGACCATCGCTCCTAGCGACGCACAGCGAGATATCGACCACTCCGGCGCGGCGGAAAACGACATCCGACCTGGATACAAGCATACCCCAATCAGAAAGCGGGCGGGCGCTACATTAAGTCGCCAAGTGGCCCCAGGTTGAGGTTAAGCTCCTCGCCCTCGAGGTGAAACGCGACCTTTAGTTCCTCCATCCGTTTCTCCAGCCTCATGAACGTTTCACCCAGCCTCTCGATCTCGTCATCGCTAAGCGACCCGCCCTCCATTCGCCGCAGCGCCTGATGCTCCAGCATGCGTCGAATGAGTTCGATCAACGTGAGCACCAGCTTGGCAAGCCCTTTCTCCACCCCTTCCGGGTCGGCATTTATGTGTTGCGGCAGAGCGCTGCTGGCGTGATCCAACTCGGTGGCAAATGCCTGCACGCCTCCCGACTCAAAAATCATCCGCTCGATGAACGGGTCATCGCTGATAGGTTTGTTCATAAAGTCTCACTTTTCGCTGGCCGATCGGGCAGCGACACATTGACATCCACAAAACTATACGGCGGCCATGGGCCGGTGCACATGAAGCGCAACCCCGCCCCTGTTGCGTCGGGCGTGGATGAAGACATGACCGGATTGCCTGTCGCGAGCACGGCCAACCGATCGTGAAAGCGTTGCACCTGCGCGCGCTCGACAAGATATGCGGCGGTTAGCAACATGCGCGGGCTGGTCAGCATCTTCTGCGTGTGCTCGCTGCACAGCGGCGCCAGCTCAGCATCTATCCAGTCAACCAGCGCTTGCGCGCGCGCGCGCCACGCCCGCAGTTCACGTTCTTCCTTCAGACGCGCCAACATATACGCCTGACCGCTCATCCCGCTGGAACTTGCCTGCCCCACCGCCGCTGGACGCTCTTCATCCCATAGAACGCGCGCGCTGAGTTCCACTTTACCGCGCACGCGCGCCAGGTTGGCGACGAAAGAGCGCTCATTCGCCGCGATCACGTCACGCAGTTCCTGCTCGTCACGCAAAACCGTGCCAAAACGCGCCGGCAGCACGGCGCGGTCACTGCACAGGCGTTCCAGCACCTCCTCATGCCTCCACAGGTTCTTATCCACAGTGGCAATGCGCTGCGATTGCGTCGGGCTGATGATGGCGCTGACATCGCCGTAATTCAGCGCCGCCAGCGGCGCATCGTCTATGCCGGTTGTGTGCGCAGGATTCGCCGCATCCGGAAACAGAACATGGTCTGTGACGCCCAGCGGATCCATAAACCCGTATACATAGATCATGATCGCTGTTGCGGAGCCGTCGTCCGGATGCTTTCGAGCCCGAGTGATACGCGCCGCATATGTTCAATCGTTTCAACTGACGACAGCAACACCTTCAGCCCGACATAGATCAGGTCAACATCGGCCACAGAAATCGTGATGTCGCCTTTGATAATCACACCCTTATCCAGGATGCGGTCTAATAGATCAAGCAGCGTAACCTGCCGTTCGCTGGTAATGGCGTCATCCTTCATGTTGCATACACCTCAGTTTCATCTGTCGCGAAATTGTAGGACGGCCACGGGCCGGTCAGGTCGATGGTGAAACCGGCCTTATCCAGCGTGTTTACAAGCCCGTCGAATGTGCGCTGGAACTCCTCCGAGTTCGCATTTTCGACCAGATAGGCGGCGTTCAGGAACATCTCGTCGCTATGACCATGCTCCTGCGCCGTCTGCGCCTTGTTCAGCTTTGTGCGGCGCGACTGGGCCGCCAGTTGCGTATGAATATCCTGCACTTGCGTGGTCACAATCCTTTCGGCTTCGCGCAGCGCCGCCTGTTCCAGTTTCTTGCGCAAAAAGTAAGCGGTGCCTGGCCGGGAGCGTTCGACCGCGTCGCGTTGCGCCGCAAGAGCATCGGACGACGCCTCAACCTGGCGCGCATATGTCGGCAAGTTGCAATACACTTTTACGCCCCATTCGGTCGCCCCGCGCAATAAATTCAACGTGGTCTCGAAATCCGCGCCATGATCAATCAGCGTCTGCATCACGCGCTCGCGATTCAAATAGACGGTGCAGAATTTAAGCGGGATAATTGTATAGCTTGCCAATAAGGCCGCCAGTGTGACCTGGTGCGCGATGACGCAGCTGCGCACCCAGTCGGTCTTTTTCAGGTTTTCTTCCAGCGCTGCCTGACTGAACTCGGTCAGCGGAACCGGGCTGCAAATCGCATGCAAGTTGCGATAGGCGATCATCTCAATCGCCGCGCCCGGAAGGATAGGCTCTACGTCTGCGGGCAAACCGGGCGCACCCTCGTCATCGGATACGCCCTCTTTCCGCCTTTCTCCGATTGCGTAAACGTAATACACTACGCCATCCTCTGACCCTTGTGCGCCACTCTCCATTTGCTCTTGCATCTTTCACCCCGCCGCAGTGTTGACCGGCAGATCGCTTTGCCGCTTCACTGTAATCAACAGTGTATTCTCAATAGTCGCCCGATCAAAGCAGCACGTGGCGTTGCCCAGTGGCGCATGCAGATCGGCCTTTGACAATAGTTGGCTGTCAGCGGTGCTGATCAGCAGTCGATACGCCTGGGTCAATGCGGTCATGCGCCCGTCTGTATCGCGCCCGTTCGCATTCAGGTCGGGATGCACGCCCTTCGCCGCTTGATAGTACGCGCGCTTAATGTCCTCCACTGTGGGATTTAAGCTGCACTGCAGCAATTGGCGCGCGGTTTCAATCGCCTCCAGTTCCGGCGTTTGCACATCAACCGTCGCAAAACTGTATGGCGGCAACGGCCCGATGGCGCGGAAGGTCATTTGGCCATTATAGGTTTTGTCGAGCGCGTCCAACACCTGATCGAGGTTCTTGCGCCCGCTTTCATCAAGCAGCAGAGCGACATTGATCACGATGCTGTCATCAAGTATCGGATTCAATACGCTATCACGCGCCACACTGCGCAGCCGCGGCGCAATCTGTTCGGACAGCATCGAACGGCGGGCATCGATCGCTTCCTTAACCAGCCGCCCGATTGTGATGCGGTCTTCGAGCGTCTGATCCTGCTCACCGACAAACCCGGCGATCTTTGCCTTTAGCGCCACGATCGGCGCTTCGTTGCCAATCTCCTGGAACACCTGCGGTAGTTTCCACAGGGCTACTACTTCCATTTGCGTCAGACCGTGCAGGTTAGAGAGGGCATTCTGGAACTGCAAGCGACCCTGATGCAGCATACGATCCATGAACGTCATATCCGGCAGAACCGTCCCGAATTTGACCGGCAGGATGGTGAAATGACTTTGAACTGCTTCGATGACGGACTGATGGTTGACCATGTAGCGCACCGCTTCATCGCGCTTCAGCCCACGGTAATCTTCACGCGGGCTGCTGCCCACGACTGCTGCGACGCCGTTATGCGGAAGCGTGTAGACGGCGTCCTCGTCGTTATCCATACCGCACACTTCGTCGAAGATGATTTTGTCGTTGCTCGGGATGATCCCATACAGATAGAGTGGTTTCATGGTGTTGCCTTGCTTTTATCTACTGATATTTTTTGCTCAAAATGCGCCCAATGCATCCGTGAAGTGTCTTTGTTCGACACGGAACTGTCCAAGTTGATCGGGCGTCTCCAGGTTCTCGCCGCGATGCGCCAAAAGGAATTCGCGCATCGCCAGGATGGCCGCCTGCCGGCACAACCCCTCAATATCAGCGCCAACCTTGCCAACCGTCAACGCTGTCAGCACCTTCAGATCGACGTCGTCACCCAGCGGCATCTTCCTGGTGTGCACACGCAGTATCTGGTTGCGCGTGGCGTCGTCCGGGATAGGCATCTCGAATAGCAGGTCGAAGCGACCCGGGCGCAGCAATGCGCTGTCGATCAGGTCGAGCCGGTTGGTTGCAGCCAGAACCACCACACCTTTCAGCTCCTCGATGCCGTCGAGCTCGGTCAGCATCTGACTGACCACACGCTCGGTCACCTGGTTGCCGCCTCCACCGCGTTGCGGGGCGATGGCATCCAGTTCGTCGAAGAACACGATACAGGGCGCCGCCTGGCGCGCCTTGTGGAAGACCTCACGCACCGCGCGCTCGGATTCACCCACCCACATACTCAATAGTTGGGGACCCTTGATCGAGATAAAGTTGGCCTCGCTCTGCCGCGCCAGCGCCTTCGCCAGCAAGGTCTTGCCGGTGCCGGGAGCGCCATGCAGCAGAATGCCCTTGGGGACGCGCACGTTGGCATACTCGAACAATTTGCCATAGCGCAGCGGCCACTCAATGGTTTCGCTGAGCTGCTGTTTGATCGCCTGCAATCCGCCAACATCGTCCCAGGTCACATCCGGCACTTCGGTGAAGACTTCGCGCATCGCCGATGGCTCGACCTCAGAAAGCGCACTGTCGAAGTCAGCCTGGTTGACTTCAAGCGCCATCAGCCGATCGTACGGAATCTGCGCCTGCGAGAAGTCGATTTCGGGCATCATCCGGCGCAGCGCGCTCATGGCTGCCTCGCGACACAGCGCGGCCATATCAGCGCCAACAAAGCCGTGCGTCGTGCTTGCCAGTTTGTCAAGGTTGACGTTGTCGGTCAATGGCATCCCGCGCGTGTGGATGTCAAGAATCTCACGGCGGCCGGCGCGATCCGGCACGCCGATCTCGATCTCGCGATCAAACCGCCCTGGCCGGCGCAAGGCCGGGTCGAGCGTGTCGGGGATATTTGTGGCTGCGATGACAATCACGTTCCCGCGCGACTCCAGCCCATCCATGATCGCCAGCAACTGCGCCACAACGCGGCGCTCCACCTGGCGGTCGCCGCTCAGGTCAGTGCGGCGCGGGGCAATCGCATCGATCTCGTCGATGAAGATGATCGCCGGCGCCTTGCGACGCGCTTCCTCGAAAATGCCGCGCAAATTGGATTCCGACTGGCCGTACATCTTGTCGATGATCTCTGGCCCATTCACGTGCACGAAGTGCGCGCTGGTCTCATCCGCGACGGCGCGCGCGATCAAAGTCTTGCCGGTGCCGGGCGGGCCATACAGCAACACCCCCTTGGGCGGATCAATGCCCAGACGCTCAAACAGTTCGGGGTAACGCAACGGCAACTCGATCATCTCGCGGATGCGCTTGATTTCACGGCGCAGACCGCCGATGTCTTCATAAGTGATCGTGCTTCGAGCTTTGCCAGTCGCACCGGTCGCCTTGCCTTCTCTGGCGCTTCCATCGCCAACGATGCGAATCGTCGTGGCCGCATTCACCAGCACAGGGCCAGTCGGTGTGGTCTCGACCACGCGCAGATTCTGCGCGCGCGCGCCGATCAACGTGATGCGCACTTGATCATCGACGACGACCGGAATGCCATCGAGCAACCGATTGAGATAGCGCGCCTGCGACGCCAGGCCGCCTGCGGCTTTTTGCCCTTCCGCAGACGACAGCACCAGTGCGCGCGCCGCCTGCGCCTTCACCACGCGAACGGTCACCTGTTCGCCAAGCCCGGCGCCAGTGTTCGCGCGCGCGATGCCATCCATCTGGATCAACCCCTGCCCGCGTTGCGCCGCATAGGCCGGCATGGCGCGCGCCACTGTGGCGCGTTTGCCATTAACCTCAACAATATCGCCGATCCCGGCCTTTAGTTTTTCAAGGTCCTGCGGATCCAAGCGCACAAGCGCCCGACCCACATCCTTCGCCAGCGCTTCTGCCACACGGAACATCAACGACGGTTCGCGCGGTGTTTCATTTGTCATCGGTCTTCTCCTGTGTTGCCTCTATATCCTGGGCAGGCTGTTATTCCCACTGATCCTCAGCGGTTCCCCCAGCCTCATCCAGTTGCGCCTGCTTGAGATCGCGCACCCGCTTCATCAAAACCAGCAGTACAGTCTCAGCCTCGGTGTACTGTTCTTCGGTGATCTCGCCCATGTCGAGCTTGGTTTCGAGGTCCATTAACTGAGCTCGCAATGCATCCTCGTTGTAGTATTGCTTGTCAGCCTGTTCGGCGATTTGCTCCGCCAGCCATGTGACAAAATCGATTGGCCCCGTTATGGGGAAAGCGAGTATATCGAGTAATCCCATGGTGTTATTCTCCCGTTTGCGGGACGGTGTGCAGGATGATGTTGACGAAGTTATACGGAGGCACCGGACCCACATACTTGAACATCACTCGTTTTCCCATGCGGGCATCCAGTTCCTGCACTGCGCGGTCCAGATTGGGTTCATCTGTCTTGTTGACCAGGAACGCGGCATTCAGGATCATGCGGTCGGTGATCGTCTTGCTCAGCACTGTCTTGTGCACAAACGGGCGCAGCCGCGACAGAATCTCCTCCTCCTCCACATCGCGCTGGCGATCCATCGTCGCAGCGATCATCTCGCCCAGGCGAATTCGTTCGTAGTAGGTTTGTTCGGGCGAGCGCCCGACCAGTTTATCGCGCAGTTGGCGAATCGCCGGCGTCTGCTCGATGATCTCCTTAAAGATCACCTGCTCATACCAGAACGCCTTCAACCCCATCTCCACGCGCCCAAGCATGTCATCCAACAGCCCGACGAGTTCATCATAGCGCTTCACCAGCACCGAGTTCATAACAGCATTCTGAGTCGGCGCAACGGTTCCAAAGCGCACCGGCAGGACGCTGTACTCCTTCATGACTTCCTCGAGCACAAGCATGTGCGCCATCATATTGCGGCGCGAGTTGTCGTACTCCTTTGCCCCGGAGTCGCTTAACACGACTCCCAGACCGCGATGATTGATCGTGTGAACGACATCGCCCCTTTCACCGATCCCTTTCGTTGAAAAATCACGCGGATCAGGGCAGCGGATGATGCCGTAGACGTATTGCAGCGGCGTTTGGCCGTTTGACTGGCTATTGTTGTCATTCATAATGTGTGTCACCATTCCATCATGTCCATCATGTGAAGCAGCCTATTCGACCTGCTGCGCGCGCAACGCATATTTCAGTGAGTAGTCGACCGTCGCCAGGCTTTCGACGAGGGTCTGCATGATCTCTGTGCACCAGTCGATCAGCGCCGGCGCCGTGAGCGTCGCCGGCAGGTTGACATACGCATCTCGCAAAGCGCCATAGGCAGATTCGACCCTGGCGCCTGTGGGCGTCAGCATTGGGAACAGCCCGGTTTGCAGGACCGACTCCAGTTGCGCGCCCTGCGCGGCCAGCCCGCAGCGATAGAACGGCGCTACCTCGATCGCGAGTGGCAGACACATTTGCAGATCGCCTGCCAGCAACACGGCTGCACTAGCCTCCTGTCGCATCGCCTTGCGCACAACCGCTTCTTCGAGCCGTTGCACCAGTATGGCGCGGCCCGGTATCCCCGCAACTGCATCACGGATCAGGCGCTGATTCAGGTGCGCCATCGCCTCGACAAACCCGGCGCGCAACGCCGTCTCGTTCGCGAAGATTTCCCGCGGGGCATACAGGCCAAGTTGCTGTCCCAGCACATTCAAGACATTGCCGAGTGGATCACCCGGCGCAGTCGTGATGTCAAGCTGTATCTGGCGCGAGGCGCGCACTGTATCGTTTTCAGCTATCGGGTGCGCGTGTTCGTGCGCCAGCAACCCTTCCATCGTCAGCGGGTCATCCCAGTAGCCCGCCTTCTCCGACGCCGCGCGATTCACATACACCGAGCACTCATCCAACGCCTTCAGGTCATATAACACCGTTGCGGGTTGATCCTGAATGGCCGCTATGCGGTCGCGCGTAAAGCCCGGACGCGTCTGCACCTGGCGCATCAGCGGATCGAGATCCTGCATCACAAACAGCATGACGCGGCGGTGACGCCATAGCTTGGCGCGGGCGTAGCCGCGGATAACGTTTTCTTCGCGTTGCATCAACTGGATTACGCCGTCGTCCACATCGGCGATCGTGCGCAGTTCCGTGCCGTTGATGCGATCCAGGCTGAAGTGCGTTACAGTGCGCACGGCGTCAAGCCTTCTTCTTTAACCGCAACTCAAGAATGCCGTTGTTATAGACGCGGGTCATGCTGGCCGAGTCCACGGGACTCGCTAGCAACTCTTCCTTGGCATACTTATACTTGCCAGTGGTCTGCAGCGACAGAATGTCGTCCTGTGCATCCACCACAATCTCGTTCTCCATCACGCCCGGAAGCTCGGCCACCACAACGATCTCGTCCCCCTCGTCGAACATGTCGACCATCGGCTCGCGCACGTCATCAACCACCGGGCCTTCCTTGGTGGGGCGGATGTTGCCGAACGATTCCACCTTGGGTGTGCCGCCGAGGCCTGTGCGCACCGAGAACCCGTATACGGCTTTGGCCTTGTCGCCCAGCCCTTCAACATTAATCTCGCCGCTGCGATTCACTTCAGCGTCGCCGGCTTTCTCTGCCAGGTTGGATATAACATCCAGAAAATCTCCCAGACCCTTAAACAAACCGCCCATGCCCATGTCGAGACCGAAGGCCGCAGGCCTTTCGGTGTCTTCGACCTTTGACGCGCGTTTGCTTTTCTGTGGTCCCTTATTGTTCTCTGCCATTCTATTTACCTCGTATTTACCTCGTGGTGCAGTCCACGTTTATTTTTAACAGATGCCTCAGACGGTCGTCTCAGCAACTTTTGCCTCGATCTTATCGAGCCGTTCCTTCAGCAACTTATTCTCATCTTCAAGTTTGCGAGCGTGCGATGTCAGATACGGGTCGCTTTCCCACCAGTTGATGCCCATCTCCATCGCCTTGTCTACCGACGCGATCAGAAGGCGCACCTTGATATTGAGCAACTCCACATCGACCAGCGATATCGTGATATCACCCGCGATGACAATGCCCTTGTCGAGCACACGCTCGAGAATATCGGCCAGGTTAGTAGCCTGGATGCCGTGCTGCATGCGCTGATCAGCCATGTTGATTGCTCCTTAATAGAACAGTGCCGCGCACCGAGGTCACATATCTCCTTCGACCACCGAACCACGGAGATAGCGCCGGGTGCGGCGGTAGTTGAGCAGGTTGCCCTCGCCATCCATAACTACGTCATAGGTGGCCAGCACATCGCTAGAGTTCGGGATGCGCCTTAGCTCAACCATGTCGAGGATAACATGCCAGCCGCGTTCGTCTTTATGCATTCCTGATACCGTGCTGGCTGGCAGCCCGGTCAGCGC
>Ga0118677_10005349_pt1 | contig 22533 bp, 21 predicted proteins | sample AliMusrvi5mmetaG_FD_86154 | JGI IMG/M metagenome (GOLD analysis project Ga0118677, IMG submission 86154)
GGTTGAACTCTTGATAGACCGACAAGTTTTGGGGCGAGTCCAGAATGGAAACGACCACCGTGAAATTATTTTCCCTAAGCCAAATCACTTCTTCTTGACGACGAACTTTTCGGTGCGTCATCGTCCTTCCCCCTGGTCGCTCGCTTACGGCGAGGCGCTCAGGAAGAACCCACGTCAGGTGCCGAGGGGGAATGCCTGCCGCCCATTTCCCTCTCATGACACCGCCATCGTTTCATTTTTGATCCGCGCTGCTTGCACGGTTGCCAACACATCGTGAACTCGCACGAAATCTGCACCTGCTTCCATCGCCGCCACCGCTGTTGCGAGGGACGGCGCTAATCGATCTTCAACAGCGAGGCGCGGACCATGACCCAGATCACCAAGGAAGCCTTTTCTACTGCTGCCCACTAAAAACAAAGCTCCAAGCGAGTGCGCCAACGCCGCCAACTCGTCGCAGTGCCGAAGAATAGTCCAGTTGTGCTCTTCCGTTTTTCCAAAACCGATTCCTGGATCAAGCCAAAGTTCTTGAACATTGTTGCTTCTCGCTTCAGCCGCCTTCTCAACGAACCAGGCAGAAATCTCGGCAATCACGTCGTCATAGTGAGGATCAAGTTGCATCGTTTGCGGGTTCCCTTGCGCGTGCATGGCGACCCACCCCACCTTGAGTTCCCCAGCAAGCCCTGAAAGCGTGCCCGAAATATCGTTGATGAGCGTTGCGCCTGCCGCCACACAGGCGCTTGCCACGTCTGCTTTGGTGGTATCGATACTGATACGGCCATGGCCACGTAGCCCTGCAACAACCGGGGCCGTTCGTTCGAGCTCGACGGAAAGTTCTACGGGTGTCGCACCTGGGCGAGTGGATTCTCCTCCAACGTCGACAATTGCCGCTCCCTCAATGAACAGGTCACGTCCTCGAGCGATCGCTGCGTCAACATCAGCAGTTCTCGCCTCAGGGAAAAAAGAGTCGGGCGTGACGTTCACGATCCCCATGACGCCAGGATTCGAAGAAGATGCCACGTGCGCAGGCTAGCGAACCTTGAAGGGGTCTGGTGGAGTTATCGGTTGTGGATAAATTGAAGGGCTTCACTCCGGGTAGCCACATCAGTTCGAAATACCCCTCGGACCGCTGATGTGACCGTTACGGTCCCTGGTTTACGGACCCCACGCATCGACATACAGAGGTGCTCGGCCTCAATCACGACTAAGGCCCCTCGAGGAGCAAGCACTTCGTCAAGGCTGTCGGCAATCTGTGACGTCATCCGTTCTTGAACCTGGAGGCGGCGGGCAAAACCCTCCACGAGGCGAGCCAGTTTCGAGAGCCCCGTGATTTTCCCCGCTTCCCCAGGGATATACGCCACATGAGCTCGGCCCATGAAGGGAACCAGGTGGTGTTCGCACAAAGAGGTAAAGGGGATATCGCGCACCATCACCATTTCATCGTGCTGCTCGTCGAAGGTCACCTGAAGGTGCTCGCTCGGATCCGCTTGGAGTCCGGTGAACAGCTCCTCATACATCTTGGCGACTCGGCGCGGCGTCTCTAGCAAGCCGTTGCGCTCAGGGTCCTCGCCGATGGCGACCAAGATCTCTCGAACGCTTTTTTCGATTTGCTCAATATTGACACTCACAGTGATGGCCTCCTTGGGGTGAACTGCCCTGTGGGGAGACTACGGGGATTGCAGGGCTAATGCGACCCTTCGCCCACGTAGGTATAGATTCCGTCAAGATTTCGATACTTTTCGGCCACATCGAGGCCATAGCCGACCACAAACGCCGACGGAATTGTGAAGCCAACATAGCGATAATCCGGTTCAATACGCTGCTCTCCGTCTTTCAGCAACAGCGCACACACTTCAATCGAAGCGGGTCCACGGGCCGAGAGGTACTTGCGTAGATAATTCAGCGTCAGCCCTGAATCGATGATGTCCTCGATCACCAAGACGTGACGTCCTGAAAGATCGGCATCCAAGTCTTTGACGATACGCACGACTCCTGAGGTTTGCGTCGCAGAGCCATACGAGGAAACGGCCATGAAGTCGACGTCAACAGGAAGTTCAATCTCTTTGGCGAGATCGCTCATAAAGTGCATCGCCCCTTTTAAAACACACACCAGGAGCGGGGGGTTATCGGCATAATCAGCCGTGATTTGTGCCCCAAGCTCCCGCACTCGCTGACGAATCGCTGCAGGGGAGACGATGGCATCGCCAAGATCATGTGCCGCCCATTTTGGTGGGTGTACTCCTTCCTCTGAATCGGTCATAACTTCGAGCGTACCTGAGTCACCAGTCTCAAAGCGCAAGCGCCCTTTGGTGCGCGCCACACTCGCGCCACCTGAAAGTTGCGTAGCGCGAACTTCACCACGAACGACTGCCATGATGCGTTCCATTTCGGCTTCCGAAGGTGGATATGCCGGAGAGCCCGTTGAGCGCTGTTCGCGAATCCACGTTCGCAGCGCACGACGAGCGAGAGGATCTGGTACTTGCCTCAGCGCTGCAACATCACGAGGGTCGGACACAGTGAGTTCCGAGAGTTCGTTTAAGAGATCTCGGTCGGCCTTCGCCACAGAAGCCAGTCGGGCCAGGAGGGGAATGCTGTCCCGCTCACCCACACTGTCAAAAAGAGGGAGCAACTGTGAACGTACTTTGTTCCTGAGGAAGCGTTGATCCTCGTTGGTCTCGTCGAGCACAACACTGAGGCCCATCAACCGACACAATTCGTGAGTTTGGCGACGGCGGATTCTCAGCAGCGGATGGTGTTCTCCATATTCCATGGCACTTAACCCGTCGATCCCGGTACCCCGCAGGATGTTCAACAGCACTGTTTCGGCTTGGTCGTCCATGGTGTGACCGGTTGCAGCTCCACGTGGCAGGACCGATTGGCGTGCCATTCGAGCGCGCGCTTCGGGGTTTGCTGAGTGATCAACCACGACGACATGTCCCACAAACCCGAGCCCAAGGAATGCTGCAAGGTCTTTCACATGATGGGCATCGTGGTCACTATTGGGTCGCATTCCATGATCGACATGGTGCAAGGTCACGTCTCGTCCTGTCGCCATGGCAAGGACGGCTAACGCCGACGAGTCCGGACCGCCTGAACAGGCCACCGCGAGCGGGCTTTGCGACTCCCCTAGAGGCGTGAGCGCGAGCAGTTCATCAACTAGCTGCTGTACCGACGGAGAGAACTGCGCCACGAGCGTTAGCTTGCAGCGCGGGTCAACCACGCCGTGGGATTCACTAATTCATCCATCGTTGGTAATTGTTCTGGACCTTGGAACAGTGATGCCACCAATGTCGGGCCACCAGCGTCTCGGAGTGCACGAATGAATGTTTCGCCTTCTTCGTATTGGCGAAGCTTGGCTTCCAGGCCAAGAACTTGATTGAGTAATCGGGCCGGAGCGCCAAGCTGTTGCCGCCGTTGGCGTAGAACATCGTGGAAACGCTGCGCGTCGGGAACCAAATCTTGCGCTGCTACGTCCATGACGACTTCTCCATGGCCTTCGAGGACGCTCATCAATGCAGCCAGCCGCCGCAGCGCCTCACGTTGCTCCTCCGACGCGAACAGTCCAGCGGCACCAACTTCCGCCAAAGGATTCTCGCCACTCGCCATCTCTTTGAATGCGCGGGTGAGACCACCGATCAGCGCTGATGAATCCGATGACACCATTGACACTGCTTCATTAATGAGACCCAAAAAGTACGGCCGAATCCATGCAGCTCCCGTGAATTGCGCTCGGTGTGCCGTTTCATGCAGTGCTAACCACATGCGGAACTGGGCAGGGTCAAAGCCATGGCGTTGCTCTAGGGCAACAATGTTCGGTCCGACGTAGCTAATGACGTCTTCATCATCAGTGAGATCCTCGCCCACCAAGAGGTCGTACTGGCCCAATACTCTCGACGACATCCAAGCGAGGACAGCCCCGAGCTGTGCCGCTGAACTTTGTCGACCAAGGCGCTCAATGGCCTGTGGCATTCGATGCGTTCTGCGTTGATCAGCAGCAAGCAATGCTGGGCCAACGAGTCGATCAACACTCGCTACGTTTGCCGCAACCCATTGAGCGCGATCGACCACCCGAGCTCTCGGCTCACCGGCGGGATTGAGTTGCGCTTCCTCAGCAACACGATCTTGAGCAATGACGGAGACTCTGGCGAGCTCGTCGTGGAGTGCGCCGGGGCGATAGGAACTTGGCAGTGACTTTCGGCGAGCCAAGGCTCCCCCAATGCGAGAGGCTGTGGCCACGTCAAGAAACACCGGTGCCGTTGGTTCCGCTGCGGTACGAGCCTCAGCTGGCATGGCGAGACTCTTCGTCAATAGCCCTACCCACTCGCTCAATGAGTGATTGCGGAACCTGCTCAGTGCAACGATCCGCAATGACTTTGCGCAACTCTTCTTCAAAATGAGCAGCAGATCCGCAGGGCGCACATTGATCAAGGTGTTGTGCGATCAGCGCTCGTTTTTCATCCGTCAACTGTCCGTCGAGAAAATGATAGAGATCGTGGACCGCGCTGTCGCAGTCGAGCGATGAACTTGCCATGAGGTTGTTGTCATTGGCCATTGCTGGGTCCTCCTTGCTCATGGGGAACTTGCTGTGATTAATCCCTTGGCTTCAGCATAGGGAAGTAACGCTTTTTGCAGGGCTCGGCGGCCACGATGCAGACGACTCATGACCGTTCCCACGGGTACGTCAACGATTTCAGCGATTTCTCGATATGAAAATCCTTCGACATCGGCCAAGAGCACCACAATGCGGAAGGACTCCGGCAAGGATTCAAGAGCATTCTTCATGGCGTCGTCGGTGATTGATTCCAACACCTCTTCTTCGGCGCTTCTTGACATGGTTCCATCCGCGCCAGCAAATCGCTTGTAGAGATAGAGCTCCTCGATGTCTTCAACGTCTTCGATTTCAGGCCGGCGCTGTTTGGCTCGATAGACATTGATATAGGTGTTGGTCAAGATTCGATAGAGCCAGGCTCGCAAATTCGTTCCTTCTTCAAATCCCCCGAATGCCCGATACGCCTTCAGATAGGTCTCTTGAACGAGGTCCTCAGCATCTGCGGGATTGCGAGTCATCCGAAGGGCTGCGGCGTAGAGGGCGTCCATGTACTCCATTGCTTGGGCTTGGAACCCTGCCTGATCTGCCATAGAACAAACCTAGGGGAGAAGGCAACGCTGGGCGTCCAGAGCGGAGCGGGCAAGGGGGATCAGCGGTTCCTGCGAAGGCGAATCGGATGAGTTTGCTCTGCGACTAGGTTTTCTCCCGGGGGAAACGAAGGGGGAACCAATGACTGACACACAAGCGCCCTGGATCGACCTGATCGACGGATCGTTCTATGGAAATGACCCGTATCCAGCATTCGCCTGGATGCGCGCTAACGATCCCGTTTACCACGATGAGAAGCACAACATCTGGGGGATCACGAAGCATCGAGATATCAAGGACATTGCCAAGAACCCCTTGACGTTTTCCAATGCTGGGGGAATCCGCCCTGACGTCGGACCTCTGCCGATGATGATCGACATGGATGCTCCACTCCACGTCACGCGCCGCCGCTTGGTCTCCGAGGGATTCACTCCACGACGCGTACGAGCAATGGAAGACGAAATCAGAAGAATCTGTGACGCGTTGATTGACAACGTCGCCGAGCAAGGTTCGTGCGACTTAGTTGCTGATCTTGCTGCACCCCTCCCACTGATTGTGATTGGGAACATGCTCGGCGTGGAACCAGACGATCGCGCCGACCTCTTGCGATGGTCAGATGACCTTTTGAAAGCACAAGGGTCTGATGACCCCGCGTTACTAGAAGCGATGATCGGCGCGTTCGGTGAGTACGTCGAATACATCAGTAGGGTCATCGAAAATCGCCGAAGCACCGGACGAGACGACGATCTGATTGGGCTCTTGGTTCACGCTGACCATGATGGAGATCGGCTCGATGATGACTCGTTGCTTCATGAATCGTTGCTCATCGTGATCGGCGGCGACGAGACCACCCGTCACGTGATTTCTGGTGGCACCGAACAGCTGTTACGGAATCCCTCCTCGTACCAAGCGCTCAGAGATGATCCCGCCAAGATTCCATTAGCCGTTGAGGAGATGCTTCGCTGGGTAACGCCAATTAAGAACATGGCGCGAACCACTACCGAAGACGTTGAGCTTCGAGGAAAAGTCATCCCGAAGGATACGAAACTCTTGCTGCTCTACCCATCGGGAAATCGCGACGAAGAGGTTTTCACGAACCCTCACGATTTCGACATTGCTCGCACACCGAACGACCATGTGGCATTCGGTTTTGGGACACACTTCTGTTTGGGAAATCAAATGGCGCGGATGGAACTGCGCATGATGGTCGAGCAACTAACTAAGCGCCTTCCCGATTTGGCGCTGGCGAGCGACGCTCCCCTCAATCATCGCGACGCGAACTTTGTCAGCGGGATCGAATCAATGCCCGTTACCTTCACCCCAACAGCAAAAATCGGCGCCGGACCGGCTTAGAAGAAAGCAGGAAGTTGATGACTATCGATTTTTCAGGAAAGAACGTGCTCGTAACTGGAGGCGGCTCAGGAATTGGACTTTCGGCGGCAAACAAATTTGCCCAGCTCGGTGCAAGTGTCACCATCTGTGGTCGAACTGCCGAGAAACTGGATGCGGCGGTTGCCAGTATTACTGCGTCAAATCCAAGCGGCGCCGTGCGGTCCATCGTGGCTGACGTCACCATCGAAGACGAGATCTCTGCGGCCGTCGATGCCGCTGCATCACCAAACGGCGTGCTTGACGTACTTTTTGCCTGTGCTGGTGGAGCGATGCATATGGGGCCAATGCTCGACGCCGACACAGACGGGGTGCGCGCAACGGTTGATCTCAACTTGATTGGCTCATTTCTCTCGCTCAAGCACGCGGCGAGACTGATGGTCCCCGCTAATGGTGGCTCAATTGTGTTGATGAGCTCGGGCGCTGGAGCGTTTCCTCACCGCTGGCTCTGGGCTTACGGTATGGCGAAGGCTGGCATCGATTCACTCTGTTCCTATGCGGCCGAAGAACTCGGCGACCACGGGATCCGCGTGAACTCGGTACAGCCTGGCATCGTCGATGATGAACTCATGGCCCCCATTACCGCTGGTGGTGCATTGCTCGAGGACTACTTGGACCAGATGCCGATCAAGCGCCTGGGCACCGTCGATGACATCACTGCGGCTGTTGTCTTCCTCGCTAGCGAAGATGCATCGTGGATTACCGGTGTGAATCTCGGCATCGACGGCGGCCACCACTTGCGTCGAGGCGCCGACTATTCAAAGTTATTTTCTTAACGGTCATTCGCTCGAAGTAGACGGAGCGTTTCGCGACGGTGACGCAGAATCCTGGGGCCGACGAGCCGTGCAAGGACGTAGAACGCAAAACTCAATCCCGTGACAAACACGGTTGGCGGCACTGTTGTGCCGTTGAGCGATAACAAAATTCCGCCGTCTGTTGCGAGGAGGGCAAAAGCGACCGAGATCCCTGTCACAGCAAAGGGCGAGACCGCCAATCGCTGTGCCGATGCTGCGGGAGTAATCGCAAGGGAGAGCACCAAGAGGGTGCCAACAATCTGTGCAGCCTCCGTGACTGTCACCGCTAACAGGACCAAAAATATGATGCCTAAGAGTCTGGTGGGGACACCACGCGCTGTTGCCAAGTCGGGATCCACGGAGGAAAATAACAACGGCCGATAGATCACGGTCATGGCGATCAGCACCACCACGGCCAAGATCACCAATAGCCAAAGTTCTCCCAAGGACACGCCAAAAATATTGCCGAAGAGGATATTCGTTGCAGCAGTTGCGAAGCCCTGGTAGTGACTCAGCAGCAACACTCCTAAGCCCAGTCCCGCGGCAAGGACGACGCCGATCGCCGAGTCTCTCTCACGGGGCTTGTCGCCGAGCACCCCAATCAACGCAGCCACCACAACAGAACCAAGGAGGGCTCCTGCCACGGGGTTGTCAGCCACCACCAGACCTGCGGCAGCACCAGTGAAGGAGAGTTCAGCCGCACCGTGGACCGCAAATGCCATTTGTCGGGCAATCACAAAGGGACCAATCACGCCACAAATAATTGCGATCAAGGTTCCCGCCAAGAGCGCATGTTGCGCGAAGGGAAGTGCCAGGTAGTTCGTCAGTCCCATGGCGACTCTTCATGGTCATGGTCGTGGTGATGGCCAATCAGGTGACTCGTTCCTTCTTCACCGGCGATCACCATGACGCGTCCATCGTGACTGTGTACCTCAACGGGTGCTCCATAGAGTTCACTCATGGTCTCGGTGGTCAACACGACTTCAGGAAGTCCAATGGCTGCCTTTCCCTTCACGAGATAGAGCACGCGGTCGACGTATCCCAAAATAGGGTTGATTTCATGCGTGACAAAGAACACGGCAGCATCGTGCGCACGGCGATAGGAATCAATCAAGGCTGCCACTTGTTGTTGGCGTGCCGGATCGAGAGCTAGGAGCGGTTCGTCGCACAAGAGCACACTCGATTCACCAAGAAGCGCTTGGGCAATCCGGAGCCGCTGCTGCTCGCCGCCCGACAAGAGCCCCACCGGGGCATCGGCGTAACCCTCCGCTCCGATTTGGCGAATGGCTTCATCAACTTGGCGCCGAATCGCCTTGCTCGGCCACGGGATCCCAAATCGCTGGCCATCAAGGCCCAGTTCTACGAGTTCGCGACCGCGAATCGGGAGATCGGGATCGAAATCACGGTGCTGAGGGACATACGCAATATGACGATTCGCAACGTCTGGCGACTCGCCGCCAATTGTGACGCTTCCCTCGCTCGGCTTCAACAGACCCAAGAGCACCTTCAAGAGTGTGGTTTTCCCCGAACCATTTGGCCCAAGGACAGCAATGAATTCACCGGGTGCCACGTCAATCGTCAGATCACGAATAATTGTGCGGTTTCCATAGCCTGCACTGAGGTGTGCAATCTTGATGCCCGAGCCCTTCATGAACCAACACCTAGCGCAGTTTCCAGCGCCGCAATTTGATGATGTTGCCACGAAATGTAAGAGGCGCCGACGGGTTCGACAATTTCTGAGACCGCGACAACAGGAATCCTTTTCGCTTCAGCCTCTTGTTGTAGGCCTTGTGTCGTTGGACTCATGGTTTGAATGTTGTTCACAAGAGCCTCAATACTTTTGTTTTCAATCGCCGCCGACATTGCCACGGTGTCAGCGGCATTCGGTGAACTTCCTCCTTCAATGCTCAGAGCAAAGCCAAGAGGTGTCACAACCTTAAGACCTGCCTCTTGAAGGAGGTACCCGGCGACTCGCTCAGTCTCGCCGACGGGAGCTCCCGCTTTCTGATTCTTGATCGATTGGATTGCACTCGTCAATGGAGCCAGTGCCGCATCAAAGGCTGCGGCCTGGGCCAGGTACTGCGAACGGTGGAGTGGGTCGTGTGCGGCAAAGGCTTGGGCCAATGCGTGAGCGATCTCTGGGACTCGTTCAACCGCGTACCAAAGATGAGGATTCGCTTCGGCCCCATGCACATTGAGGACATCAGCTGCGTTCACCACGGTGCGCTGGCCAGTAGATCCTGTTGAAAGGAGTTGCTGCATAAACGTGTCGTAGTTCAGCCCGTTGTCTACAACGACAGCAGCTTGCGAGACAGCCGCTGCACTCGATGCCGACGCCGTGTACTCATGAGGATCACTATTGGGATTGCTCAGCAGCGACGTGACATGGACGTATTGGCCGCCAACCGCTTGCGCAACCGCACCCCAAGGACTCTCTGCAGCGACCACCTGAAGGTCCTGCTTCGGAGCCGTCTGAGCCGAAGAACACCCAGTGCACGTCACCAAAATTCCAAACGCGCTCAACGAGAGGACTGCCCACCGGAATCCCTGCTGTTGTATGCGCCGTCTCGCCATGAAATCCTTTTTTGGAATGATTCTCGTTTTCATCATGGTAAATCAAAATGAGAACGGTTACAATTTAGGAATGAGCAACCACCACCCAGTACCCCAGCGGATGACTCGCCAGCGGCGAGCCGTTGAGGCGGTGCTCCAGGCCAGTAAAGGGTTCTGTTCGGCTCAAGAACTCCACGCCTCCTTGCGATCTCGAGGTGAGCGCGTAGGCCTTGCCACGGTCTATACCCAACTCCGCCAACTCAGCGAACAAGGCCTCGTCGACGTGGTTCGTTCCGACGCCGGTGAAGCCTTATATCGCCGTTGTGGTGCAGAGGAACACCACCACCACCTGCGCTGTCGAACCTGCGGACACGTTGAGGAGTTGCACGCTCCAGCGGTTGAAGCCTGGGCTCAAGAAATTGGCATCTCGAGTGGCTACCGAGAGATCACGCATTCGCTGGAAGTCAGCGGACTCTGCCCCACCTGTGCCAATGGCTAAGTTCGCCACTCGAAACGGGAGAGAGCTCCTGGTCTTGGATGAACTCGCGCCCTTTGGAGTCGATGCCGTGGTCACGACCATCAGTGGCGGTGTCTCACAAGGACCATACGCATCACTCAATCTCGGACTTCACGTCGGAGACGAGCCTCAGCGCGTTGTCGAAAATCGAACTCGAGTTGCTGATGCTCTTGGCTATTCCCTCGACGATTTTGTCTTTATGAATCAAACGCATGGTACGCGCGTGGCGACAATCGACGCATCCTCAAAAGGGCGAGGCGCACGTTTTGACGATAACGCCGTGATCGCTACCGATGCGCTGATTACCACGACTCACGCGATTCCCCTTGTAGTTCTCGTCGCTGATTGTTGTCCGATTGTGATCGTCGATCCAACGGTTCAGGTCCTCGGCGTGGCCCATGCTGGTTGGCGAGGTACCGCTGACGGCGTCACGCTGGCGTTGATCGAATCAATGACGCAACTTGGAGCGTCGCCAGCTTCGATGCACGCAGTCATCGGGCCCAGTATTGATCTGGGACGCTACGAAATTGGACCCGAAGTCGTCGAGGCCTTAGCGAGTTCGCTAAAAAGCGACATTACTGGCTGCATCGATCAGTCCTCCGAACGACCGCACATTGACGTGGCTGCAGTGAACAGGCTGCAGATGCTCGAAGCTGGCATTCCTGATACTTCTCTCTCCATCACGCCGCAGCGAACTGATGATGTGCACTTCTTTTCCGACCGCGCTGTTCGACCATGTGGTCGATTCGCTCTGATTGCGTCGCTCATCCAATGAGCGCCGTATCATCGGTGGAGTCATGAAGAACAGCGACACCTTTCGGTATCAAGAGCTTTCGCTGGATCTCGCACACCGCAGCATCGTCTGCACCTACGACGTCTGTGGTGAGCGGTTTACTGAACGTATCCACATCCCGAGTGTTGATTTCTCTCGGCCTGGTGTCTATGACGCCGCCATTTTGTATTTTTTGCTTGCCGGTGTGTCCTATTACAAGACCAAAGCACCGCCCATTATTGATCTTGGTTCCATCACGACATCGATTCAAGAACAAGCCTTTCTTCGCGAGTTTTTCATCCAGGGGCTCGGAGAGTTCTCCTACAAAAACAAACTCGATCTCTCTACACTCAGCATCGTCGGACCTACTGGCCAGCCAGAATTCCATGACCCCGATCTCAATGTTGGCGAAGTCCTCATCCCTTTTGGTGGGGGCATTGATTCAATTGTCACCGTCAACGAATTAGTCCCGCTCACCGATCGCTCTGCACTCTTTGTGGCGGAGCGGCCGGACGCGCGCTTCGACGCCATTGAGCAACCGGCTGCTGTGACCATGCTCGAAGTTCTACGAGCAGAGCGATTGATCGACCCAAAACTCCTTGAGTCTTCCGCTCGCGGCTACCTCAATGGTCATGTTCCCGTCACGGGTATTCTCTCGGCACTTGCCGTTGTTACTGCCGTTGGATCCGGCTTCGGGGCCGTGGCGATGTCGAACGAACGCTCGGCTTCGTCCGCAACTCTTGAAGCCTCATCGGGACCGATTAACCACCAGTGGAGCAAAGGAATTGATTTTGAGAAGGGGTTTCGACAGATCGTTCAAGGTCGAATCGCTTCCTTTGAATATTTCTCGTTTCTCCGCAGCCGCTCGGAACTTTCTATCGCTGAGTCATTTGCTTCCAACACCCTGTTTCACGGTTCCTTTCGCAGTTGTAACCGCTCGTTTCACCAAGATCCAGCTCGTCGGCTGAATACGTGGTGTGGAGTTTGCGATAAGTGCCTCTTTGTCGATCTCGTCTTAGCTCCCTACATGAGTCGCGCTGCGCTGTCAGAGGTCTTCGGGGGCAATGAGCCTCTTGAAAATTCAACCTTGCGAAACCAGCTCGAAGTACTCGTCGGTGTCAACACGGGAGCTCGTCCATTTGAGTGCGTCGGCGACGAAGAGGAGTGTCAAGATGCGCTCCGCCTGACAGCAATGCGCTCAGACCGTAGCTCTAATGCAATGCTCCAAGCTCTTGCCGCACAACTTCCTGCGCGCAGCACAGAGGGTCTCAGAACTCAAGAAGACTTTGTACCGGGGCGCTATGCCTAGCGCCCTTGGCTGGGGTGATCTAGCCGGGAAGAGAGTAGGAATCTTCGGAGCCGGCCTCGAGGGGGCCAGCGCACTTGAACGACTGGACGATCTCACTGATGATGTAGTTGTTGTGGATGACGATCCCAATGCAACGTTGCCTGACCATGCCGTGATCGACATGGCCAACGGGGGTTTTGCCGCACTCTTTTCCTGCGATGTTGTAATCAAAGCGCCCGGGATCTCTCGCTATCGATCCGAGGTACAGGCCCTCGAAGCAGAAGGTATCGCCGTTGTTGGTGGCACGGGACTGAGCGTCCATGATCTTGGGGCTGATCGCATCCTCGCTGTCACGGGAACCAAAGGGAAAAGCACAACAGCCAGCATCGTCGGGCACCTCGCCGCTGCTTTTGGTGCCACCACCACTGTGACCGGCAACATTGGCCTCCCGCTCTTTGACCGAGCCGTCCCTTCTGATCTCGATCTCTACATTGTCGAGACGTCGAGTTTTCAAGCACTTGATTTTACTGATGCCCCTCGGGTCGTGGTCGTCACGTCCCTAGCAGTCGACCACGTGGACTGGCACGGAAGCGCTGAGCAGTACCAAGCCGACAAACTCTCTCTCACAAGTCTTCCTGGAGCAGGAATCACCATCGCGCAAGGGGCAAGTTCAGAACTGCGAGCGCATGCTGCGCTGCTTGGGGGCGACGTGCGTTGGAGCGACGCTCCAGTTGGGACGTGGGCTGAGCCGCTGGGGCTCATTGGCGAACACAACCTTGCGAATGCTGAACTCGCCCGCTGCGCACTTGATGCATGGGGATTCGAAGAAGCGAGCAATGAACAGAAGCTCAGGGTAGCCAGCGAAGGGTTTTCTCCCCTTCCAGGGCGTCTCAGCGAAGCAGGTTTGATTGACGGTGTCCGCTTCGTGGACGATTCGTTAGCAACCAACGTCCTTCCTACCCTTGCAGCACTCCAAGCATTCGCCGAGGATCGCTTAGCAATCTTGATTGGAGGCTTTGATCGCGGGATCAACTACGACGCGCTCGTAGCAGCATTGGCCAACCGCGAGCAGCCGACCCTGGTGATCGGGCTCCCCGATTCAGGCGAGCAGCTCGTCGAGCGTATTTTGCGGCAAGCTCCAGAGAGCAACGCCCTCGCAGTTGCCAACGTCGACGAAGCAACGCGCCTCGCTTTCGAATGGTCCAAGCCCGATGGAACGGTCTTGCTGTCGCCCGCAGCGCCAAGTTTCAGCCAATTTGCAAACTGGAAAGAGCGGAGCAGCGCATTTCGTAAGGCGGTTGACCACCTTCGTCCCTCCTGACACCTTGGCGATCGACGCCTACGCTTAGGGCTATGTCGAGTTCCGCTGCGATATCTCTGACCATCATTGCTCTCGTCGCAGTGCTTGCACCAATTATTTCTGAACTGCTCTGGAAGTTCCGACTTCCTTCCGTTCTCATTGAAATCATTTTGGGCATCATCATCGGTCCATCATTGCTGCATCTTGCAAAACTCAACCCCTTTACGAATGGGCTTTCTGGACTCGGTTTATGTTTCCTCTTTTTTCTGGCTGGTTTTGAAATCAATTTCAGCCGTCTCAAAGGTCCACCAATTATCCGGGGCACAATCGGATGGGGAATTTCACTGGCGCTGGGATTGAGCGTTGGCCTTGTCCTCATGCTTTCGGGATTTGTCATCTCGAGCCTTCTGATCGGTTTAGCGCTGACAACAACGGCAATCGGAACATTGATGCCGATTCTTAAGGACCGGGGAATTCTCAGCACACCGTTTGGCTCCTTGCTCACCGCAGCAGGAGCAGTCGGCGAATTTGGTCCAATTCTTGCCGTAACGATTTTGCTAGGGACGCGCGGCGCCGGCATAGAAACAGGACTCCTGATTCTTTTCGTGATTCTGGCAGTTCTCGTTGCGCTGTTGGCCTCGCGGCCGCACCCGCCTCGGCTTATCGAGGCATTCCAAAAGCACCTCAACTCGTCGACGCAGCTTCCGGTTCGCGTCATGATTCTCCTCATTGCCGGAATGGTCGCCGTCGCTAGTCGATTCGGGCTTGAACTTCTCCTTGGGGCTTTTTCTGCAGGATTGATCGCGCGCTTGGCTGTGAAACCTGACCAAAGTGAGCAGTTGCTGTCCAAACTTGAAGCGGTAGGGTTCGGATTCTTAATTCCGATTTTTTTTATTGTCTCAGGAATGAAATTCAATGCACCGGCCCTCTGGCAAGACCCAGCAACCATTTGGCATGCCCTCATTTTCTTCGGGCTCCTTCTCCTGATTCGCGGAGTTCCGGCCCTGGTCGTTTATCGAGATCTCCTTTCGTTAAAGCAACGTACGGCGTTGGGGTTTTTGCAAGCGACGGCGTTGCCCATGATTGTTGTCATCGTCCAAATTGGTATTTCGACACACACAATGAAACCGATGAACGGTACGGCACTCATGACGGCGGGGATATTGTCAGTTCTCATTTTCCCGCTACTGGGATTTGGAATTCTTAATGCCACCGAGTCATCAGCGCATCAAAAAATGCCCTACCGCCACAACAGCGGCCCCGAGAGAGAAGTGATCTTTGATGACGAACTCTTTCCTGACAGCGGTGCATAGACAATCAGGAAATGTTGGTCGTTAGCTCTCTACTGGATAGACGTCCGCTGCGTATTTATCAACTTCAGCTTCGCTCAGACGAAGCGAAATCGCGAGGTAGTAGATCACTAAACTGAATGCAGCAATTGCCGCCATGTCCCAGTAAAAGGGAATCTCGGCTCGCCCTTGCCCGAATTGGCCGAAGTAAGAAATCACGGTCATCCCAATTAAATATGGCCAGAGCCAGATTGCTGACTTCCAGTCCATGGGGGGCTTAATCGGATTGGCGTTCGTCACTCGAGAAATGCCCATCAAGAGATACCCCAAGAGCACCGCGACAAAGAGTTTCCAGTCCGTCTCCCACCCAGCCCAATAGATCACGAGTCCAGCGGCGACGAACGACACAGGGGCCCAAATTTGCGCCAGAGGGAGGCGATACGGTCGGTAGAGGTCAGGCTTTTGCTTACGCAACGCACCGAGCGCGAGCGGTCCTCCGGCGTACATCAGTACGGTGGCCGACGTGATGAACCCAACCAAAGCTTGCCAACCAGGAAAAGGCAGAAAGAGGAGCATCCCCATCGCCCACGCAAAAAGGAGACCGACCCATGGGACCTTCTCTTTTTTCGTGGTCTTCTCAAAGGCTGCAGGTACTTGGCCGTTCAGACTCATGCCGAAGGTAATACGACTCGTGGTCGTTACGTAACAAAGCGCAGAACCCGATGGCGCAATGACTGCGTCGGCATACAGCAAATAGACCAACCAAGTGAGACCAAGTCCTCCAGCAAGTCCTGCCAACGGTCCACGATCTCCAGAAAAATTCAATGCTCCCCAACCATGGGCAAAGGAGGAAGATGGCAGCGCAGCGATGAATACAACTTGCAAGATGAAGTAAAGAACGGCCCCAATAATCAGTGATCCAATGACCGCTCGAGGGATATCTCGCTGGGGGTTCTTACTCTCTCCACCCAGTTGCACGCACTGTTCAAATCCAACGAGCGAGAACATCGCACCAAGTGAGACTGCGGCAAAGACGCCGTGATCGCCAAACGGCGCAAACCCATGACTTGTGAAGTTTGAACCATGGAAGGCTGTCAGCGCTAAGACAATGATTGTCAGTGTCGGAACAATAACTTTCCATGACGTGATGGCATTATTTGCTTGGGTCAATTTGCGAATCCCCCAGAGGTTCAACGCGACAAAGAGAAAAAGTAACGCGCCGGCAACAACAATGCCGGCAGGAGTGAGGATCGTTACTGTGTTTCCTGCGACAGTCTCCGAATGCGCAATACCGGGGACGAAGTTGGATGAATACTGCAGTGCTGCTTCCACTTCAATTGGAGCAGTCCCAACAGCTTGGAGCCAAGAGAACCATCCGAAGGACGCCCCAGCTAAATTTCCGAAGGCATAGTGTGGGAACCGCGCTGTTCCTCCAGTGACGGGGAATAGGCCGCCGAGCTCGGCGAATACCATGGCCAAAAGCAATGCTACGACTGAACCAATGACCCAGGCCAGAAGCGCTGCAGGGCCCGCCACTTGGGCACAAGTCAGGGCACCAAACATCCACCCCGAGCCAATAATGGATCCCGTCGACGTAAAGAGCAGCGCCACGAAACCGACGTCTCTCTTTAGCCCTTCAGCCGAGTCCCCAATATCTATTGTCGACTGACTCACTCTGCCCCCAGTAGCGGTTGTGCTGTTGGTGATCCTATTGGACACCACCCGATGGCACGTTCTTCATGCAAATGAGACCCGTTTTGGGCCAGCCGAGCTAGTTGAAGACCACAATAACCCCACGCCATCAAGGGTTCTCTGCCTTCTTGGGTGCGGGCGAAGTATCGTTACGGCGTATTCAGCGATGTCCTCGCTGAGGGCGCTAGTGACGAGGGAGCAGACAACAAGCAATGGAATGGTCCCCGATTGGAATTTGGCGTTGGCTTTGGCAGGGCTTCATGCACACCTCAATCCTTACGGGGTGGCTCCCACTCACTCTCGAGGTCGTCACCGTCATCATGGTGGTGGCATCTATTCACTGGAGAGCTCGCCACGAACTTCGGCGGCTCGTCATTGGGGCGATCATTTCGATCGTTGTTGTTGCAAGCATCGCAGTAATTTCAATTTGGACTGGACTTGTCCACGCCAACATCCCGCCATGGCCCTACGTCTGGGGTGGCGTTGCCGTGTTGGCATTGTGGATCACCATCAACGAATGGAAAACTGCCGAAGAATGGCGACGCGTAACGTCGGTGACCTCAATAATTCTTGCGCTCGTGTGCACTCTTGGTGCCATCAACGTCTACACCGAGACATTTATTACGGTGTACCGCCTTGGAAGTGGCCAACCTGAAAATGTGCTGAACCTGCCGGGTCTTGATGCGCTCAAACAACAAGTAGCGCAGACCGGAAAACTTCCAACCAACGGCGTTGTTGTCGTGACCACGATCCCTCCCTTGATTTCTAATTTCCAAACCCGCCAGGCGTATATTTATCTCCCGCCAGCGTGGTTTGCTAAAAATTCTGCTCCCCTCCCGACGCTTGTCCTCCTTCCTGGTGAACCCGGCGGTGCCGCAGACTGGTCAAGTTCAGGGGATGCCGATACAACAGCCAATGCCTTCGCAAAAACTAATGGCGGGGTAACCCCAATTTTGATTATGCCGGACAGTAATGGAATCAAAACTGTGGACTCAGAGTGTGTGAATTCCCAGTTCGGTAATGCCGAGACGTATTTGGCGAAGGACATCCCGAACTATGCCCATGCCGTGCTCGGCGCGTCACGAGCGCCAGGATCTATGGCCATTGCGGGACTTTCTGCTGGAGGTACTTGTTCGATGATTTTGGCCCTTGACTACCCCGATGTCTATCCAACGTTTGCTTCATACTCAGGATTCGAAGCGCCACAGTATGAAAACGACACGGTGCAACAAACCGTCTCCATCCTCTTCGGCGGGTCGCAATCGTCCTACGAAAATCACAGCCCTCTTCAGGTCCTGCAATCCAGCCCGAACGGCTATTCCGGCTCTGCCGGTTGGTTCCAAGCCGGTAGTGGCGACGCCCCTACCGTCGCCGCTGCCAAAGCGCTGCGCCCTGCCGCTACGAAAGCAGGAATGGCTACGTGCTTCTTGATTAGTCCCGGGGGCCATGACTTCTTATTCTGGGCTGGGGCCTTTCACACCTCACTCCCTTGGATCTCATGGCGCCTTGGCCTACTTGCGGACAAACCTGATACATCACCAGCAACATGCACCAATCCCTAAGTAGGATCACCACGTTGTGAATACTTCTATTGCGATTGTCTTCGCCTTACTTGGGGCATTTTCTCAAGGGTTGACATCCCTGCTTCAGCGCGTCGCCAATCTTGACGCACCGGATAAAGAAGTGTCCCTGTGGACAAAAACTAACTACCTCCTCCACCAGCCGCTTTGGATTTTCGGGTGGATCTGCATGGGAGGAACATTTGTCTTCACGGCTCTTGCGCTGTATTTCGGTGAGCTTGCCGTTGTACAACCCATTCTCGTAACCGAGTTGATCTTTACCTTGGCCTTGCGCGCACTGTGGCTCAAAGACCCGATCGACCGCCGAGTCTGGGGAGCTGCGTTCATTATGTGCGTTGGTTTGTTCGGATTCTTGATGGTGGCTCGTCCTCAAGAAGGAAACGGATCTCCGTCGGCCCGCGTTTGGCTTGTTGCGATCGGTAGCCGGTGCATCATCATCCTCGTCCTCTTTATTTTGAGTCGCTGGGGTTCCCCTGCTCGACGCGCCGCACTGCTCGGAGCGTGCGCAGCAATGATGTGGGCCATCGACGCTGCCTTCGTCAAAGTCGCCACCACGCAACTGTCGCAATTCGGGGTTCTACGCCTCTTCGTGCACTGGGCGGTCTATGCCGTCATCATCAGCGGGATTCTTGGCACAATTTTCCTCGAAGCGGCATTTTCCGCTGGTCCGCTGACAGCGTCACAGCCCGCTCTCTTAATCATTGATCCTCTGGCCTCAATCATCCTGGGTATTCAAATCTTCGGCGAGACGCTCAACCACAGCCCCGTCGCCATCACCTTCCAAGTGCTCTTCTTGCTCGTGATGTTCGCCGGGGTCTGGTTCCTATCGCAGTGGGCACCGCCCGAACAGGATGGCCGCAGCAAAAAGCGGCCGAAGTTAGTTCCGCTCAACAGCTTGCCGCTAACGCTCGAATAGTCCTGGCAAGAAAAAAGAGTGCGCCCCGGGTGACTCGAACAACCCAACCTCCGGATTAAGAATCCGGTGCTCTACCGTTGAGCTAGGGGCGCATCGCCAGTGTAGGGGCGGACAGTCAATGCGTCAAAGGGTTCCCGTCTTGTACACGAAATGCGTCTAACGAAGGCTTAATGCAGCGGTGGTACACAACTTGCAGAAGCCGGAAGCGTTGCCGGAACCCCTGTGAGTCCGAGGCGCCATGCCATCCATGGGAGCGAGTCAATGTAGGCCTGTTTCCAGAACGCAAAGTTGTGCGCTCCATCGAACAAATCAAGGCAAACGGATCCCATTCTGGCACTTGGTTGAATCGCTAGGTTGTGCAATTCCTTCACGCCGTTTTGGTACTCCGCTCCATCTTGTAAACCGACGGCGAACCATGCGCCCATCCCGATGAAGCGACCTTGAAGCAGCGTTAAGGGGTCATTCGAGTAGAACGCTTGTTTTGAACCTGCGTAGAGTTGCGCGATCGTGGCCTGGTCTACTCCGGGCGTTGCCGGGTCGCCGTCACCATAGACGGGCGATGCGTCTCCCGAATAGTCAGCAAAGAATCGATATTCGTCCGGGTACCGTAACGCCAGCATCGCTGCACAAGTCCCTCCTTCTGAGAGTCCGGCGGTGGCCCAGCCAGATGGAATCGTCACGCCATTAAGAACTGCGCCAACATTTGCTTGCGTATTGAATTCCTTTACGATGTAGTTCGGTACATCCTTCGTGAGATAGGTCTGTGCATTCCCAGAAACTTTTGTATCAGAGCATTCTGTGTCCAGATTATTTGTTCCATTGATATCAGGCATCACCAAGATTGGTGCTTTTCCTTCGTGTTTCGCAGCGAAATCATTGGTGACGACATCAGCATTGATGGAGTTAATCCAGTCGTGGGAACTCCCAGGAATTCCGGGAAAGAGTTCGATAACGGGCAACTTTTGCTGGGGGTTGGCAAACCACACCGGAGGCAGGTAAACGAAAGTTGGGTCGGCTTGAAATTTCGACGCGGTCGGCGGAGGGGTGACCTCGACCGTGACGCCGTGTGACGGCAACACGCCCGTTTTCCTTACGTGATCTTGAATTGTCTTGAGAGCCGGGAGTGATGACTCATTCGCCGCAGCAACACCAAAGAGGCTGGTAAACGACGGGTAATAGTCGTAATTCTTGTTGATTTGTACCCCAGCGAGGACTGCACTGAACAGAATTGCCAAAACAGAAATAATTCGAAAGACCCAATGATGATGTTTCCAGCCCAATATGCACAGGCAGAGCGCAAAGACCGCGAGCCAAATCCAGAAGAAAAACGTCAGCGGATAGGCGTACCCGACAATGTTGAAGATCTTGTCGCTCGCCCAAAGCAGGATCACGACAACGAAGCTGATCGGGAATGCGAGACCGAGTTGCTGCTTCCAGTGACCATGGTGACGATGGACTGAGAGCACAATCGTCACGATCGAGCCGAGAAGCACAAACCAGGGGAACCAACCGTCAATGATGCTGAAGTTGATTCCTGCGATTTCCATAGGCGTAATAGGTAAGATAGCGGATGCATGACATTCATGCGCCTGCCAAGTTCACCTTTGGCATATCGTTCGACCATTACTAAAGGGCAGATCCGTGAGCGAAGCAGCAAAAGAGACAAACGAAGCCGAAGCGACCGATGAGTTAGGGACGTTGGAATCGCTGAGTGCGGACCGCCGAAAGAAGCGAGATGTCCTACGAGACGTGGGAATCGATCCCTACCCAACTCGTTTCGATCGCACGGCTGTGGCCGAACAACTGCACAACAACTACGACCAGCTTGAACCAGATACTCGAACAGGCGAAATCGCCAAGGTTGCTGGTCGACTCACGAGCATCCGCGGTCACGGGAAATTGGTATTCCTGACCCTTCAAGACGTCACTGGAACACTGCAACTTCTTGTTCAGGCATCAAACAAAACCGAACACTCCGAGCACGTTCTTGAATCGTTCGACCTCGGAGACTGGATCGGGGCCGAAGGAGAGGTGATCACGAGTCGTCGTGGAGAACTCTCTTTGGATGTCACGGATCTTTGGTTGCTTTCGAAATCGCTTCGACCACTTCCAGATAAATGGCATGGACTCAGCGATGTGGATGCTCGCTATCGTCAACGTGAAGTCGACTTGCTCGCCAATCCTGAAAGTCGGCGCGTCTTTGACATTCGTTTCAAAGCAATCGCTGCACTTCGAGCATTGATGCACGAGGAATTCTTTGTTGAAGTTGAAACGCCAATCTTGCAACCGCAGGCTGGCGGCGCCTTGGCGCGACCATTCTTCACACACGGCAACGCGCTCAATATTGAACTGAGTTTGCGGATTGCACCAGAGTTGTACTTGAAGCGACTGGTTGTTGGCGGGTACGAGCGCGTTTTTGAGCTTGCTCGGAACTTCCGAAACGAAGGCGTTGATACTCGACACAGTCCAGAGTTCACCGCGCTTGAGGCGTATCGTGCCTTCGGGGACTACAACGACGGCATGGATCTCGTGGAGCGTATGGTGATCGCAGCGGCACTCGCCAGTACTGGCCGCTTGCAGTACACCATCGGTGGTTCACGAGAGATCGATCTCACTGGTCCATGGCCCCGTCGTCACCTCTTGGACTGGATTGAAGAACTCGTTGGCGAGCGGCTCCATCCCAACGACCCAGTTGAGAGCGTTCGTAGGGTCTGTGAAAAGTTTGACGTGCCGTTCTTGCCGGAATGGGGATCGGGCAAATTGATCTTTGAGATCTACGACACAATCCTCCTGCCAACTATCACCGACCCCGTTTTTGTCTGTGGATTCCCTGTCGAAGTTTCACCCTTGGCACGCCACTCGACCGAAGACCCCACCATCGCTGACCGCTTCGAGCTGTGCATTGATGCCAAGGAATTCGCCAACGGCTACAGCGAGTTGAACATTCCCGAAGAACAGATTCAACGGTTCCAAGGTGAAGCTGCAGCTGCCGCCTCGGGTGACGAGGAAGCCCACCCCGCCGATGAGGCATTCATTCGAGCGCTCGAATACGGTCTGCCTCCAACTTCGGGTATTGGTCTCGGGGTTGACCGGCTCATCATGCTGTTGGCAGAAGTTGAGGCTATTCGAGACGTCATCTTGTTCCCAATGATGCGTCCCGAACAAAGCCATTGAACGAGGGCACTGATCACGACATGGGGGAGATCTCAATGGAAGAAACTCCAGCACAAGCGGTAGCGGCTGAATCAAGGCAAGAAACCTACGACCTCTTAGAAGAACTCGAAGAGGAGCGATCCCCCGAACTCGTAC
>Ga0118677_10005351_pt1 | contig 22530 bp, 22 predicted proteins | sample AliMusrvi5mmetaG_FD_86154 | JGI IMG/M metagenome (GOLD analysis project Ga0118677, IMG submission 86154)
TTGGCGACATTAACATTGGCGAACCGGGTGCATTAATCGGTTTTGCCGGGCCTCGTGTAATCGAACAGACCGTGCGGGAGAAATTGCCAGAAGGCTTCCAGCGCAGCGAGTTCCTGTTGGAGCATGGTGCCATTGATATGATAGTTGACCGGAGGGAAATGCGCGATAAGATAGCCGTCTTATTGGATTTGCTATTACAAGGAGGTGAAGCAGGAAATGCCGCGACGGAAACGCCGGTGGTTCCAAAAGGCGAATAACATCAGCACACCAACGCATTTTTCCAAGCTAGATGAATGGCTGGCTTGGCAGGAAACCTTGCACCCCAAGGCAATCGACCTTGGTTTGGCAAGGGTCCGTAAGTTTTATCAGCTTAGACTATTGCCATGCATCCCCCATTAAAACCCCCTCATATGTTTACTAAAAATTCAGTGGGGTTTTCTGATGCAAATGATGCCTTAAATTATTTATTTTCATCTTTCGTTAACCGCCATTTTCTTCATCGGGGTAAGCATGACCGGGAATTCCGCCGCCCTGATGTTCTTATCGGGCTTGCACGAAAACTCAATGTTCTGCCAAAGCCTTCTCACACATGCATAGTCACGGGAAGCAAAGGCAAAGGAACCGTGTCGCGGATGGTTGCATGGAATTTGTCTGCCACAGGTTTGAGGGTTGGTCTTGTTCTGACACCAGAAGAGGTTAGCCACTTGGATCGTATCCGGATTGGAGAGAGGATTATCTCAGAAAGGGATTTTTGCCGTATATTAGGTATATTGCGCCCTGTGCTTGATGAAGCGATTAATAGCCAGCCTGATGATTTCTATTTCGCACCAACCGGCATTTTCCTTCTTGTGGCGATGGTATGGTTTCGAGAGCAAGGAGTGGACATGTGGGTGATCGAAGGAGGACGGGGGGCCAAGTTCGATGAAATTGGCCTGATTCACGCAAAAATAGGTATAATTACCAATGTGTTACTAGAGCATACTGTGAGGCTTGGTCCCACGATAGAAAATATTGCAGTAGACAAATTGTCGTTAGCCAGTCGTTGCGAGACGCTCATAGTTGGGAAATCTTTGCTGACTTGGAGCCATTTGATTCCTTGGCATTATGGTAATATCCAAGTAGTTGAATCACCGTGTGACTGGCAAAAAACGGCGGCTCGTCCACAATGGTTAGGTGAACTAAATGTGGTTTCAAACGCAGCTGTACAGTATTTCTGCCCCGGCTTGCCATGGCATCATTTTGACACGCCAGCCTTTTTCTTTGCATACGGAGGAGTCCAGGGTGGGGATGGAAGGGTAATTCAAGGGACTGTGTGTTGCGATGCGGCTATCCACCCTGACTGCCTCGATATCGGATTCTTGCAGCGAACGGGTTTGTCTGAAGGTGCGGCCCTCATCGGGTTGTCGGAAGACAAAGATGGCGAAGGCATACTTTCCGCTTTAACCGTAGCAGGGTTTAGCCATCTTTTTACCGTTGGCTTGACCAGCCGGGTAAGGCATATCAGGGCTTGGGAATCAACTGGAAAAACAGTTAAACAGGTTGCTGAGATTGAGGTGATCGGTAACCTTGAATCTGGTTTGTTGGTTAAAGTCCTTGAAATGGCTAATCTGCATAACAGCCTCTATGTCGTTGGTGTTCAGGTGTTTATCCGCTCCATGAGACAGGTGTTGAAAGTTGGTCTTATGAATCCGATGGATTTGGTATGAAAAACTTTGCGTTACTGACTTTATCATTGAGGGCTACAGAAAGAGTACCAACGTTGAGTGGCAGCCGACTTGATGCTATTAAATTATTTGACCTAGGAACTGAATCGCTACTTGCGGATAAAAAAGTATTTACCTCATTGGGGGTTGCCTTGCCCTTGGATCGTGGTAGCTTGGATTGTGCCAAGCCGACATCTATTATGTGTAGTGCCCTTGCAAATTTGTTCGATGGAGTCCGCATCTTGAAAGAGGATATCTACCCTATTGTAAGGCTGAAACGGGAAGGTGTTGGTGGATTTTTTGAAATCGATCATGTTCTTATATGTAAAAGTTCAAGAGAAAAGGCTGGGCAGGTCGAAGGCGATGATATTTTGTTTGTTATCTTTTTGCGTGGGATATTGAGGGTAGTAGAAAATCAGGAATTATATTTATTAGAAGAAAGGTTTAAGACCGCGCAAGATTTATGGAGCTTTCTGCAAGAAATTGGCATCAATAGCGACAAAAAACTAGAATTTTCCGATTATTATCCTCCCGGTGACTACTTGCTACATAGTGATCGGATATTGGAGGAGGCAACAAATAAAAAGCAGGTGCTTGACTGGCTTAATGGCTCGAATTCATATAATGCTAGAAGTGTCACTAGCCTAATTTGCGCTTACTTGTTTTATAGCTATCTTTTATGCCAGCGCACAGAACGGCTTGCTATGTCAGTTGGTGTTAATGGTGAGTGGGATGTAGAATGGCGCAAGCTTATTTTGGCACGAAAGAAACTTGTTGTGGCGCGCCAGCATGCAATGCTTAAGAATCGTGCGATGCCTGACTCCCCTATGCTTCCAATTTTTTCAGGTATCAGCCGAATTTATAGGCTTGAGACACAACTCGATAATCTTGTAAGCTTACTTGACGAATTGTCTAAGACACTGGAAACGCAAAATAGTTATGAAACTGGAAGACGTGTAAGGACTATTGAAACGATTATTTTTTTTAGTACCATACTTGGCCTAGGTGTAGGTCTGAACGCTATTCAGATGGCACCGTTTTATGAGGCAGGTGATAAAATTAATGATCTAACGAGAATAGAGTTTTGGATAGTTTTTGCCGCAGTTTTTTGCATTGCAGGCACTATATGGGGATTTTATGCTAATGGAAAAAAAATTAGAAGATGGTTATTTACCCGATTACGAATAATAACTATTTTTATTATAACAATGCTAGCAGTAAGTATTCCTCCTCATAACACAGTTCAAGTGCCGATGTTTCATGTGCTAGAAATTACCTACATGTTTACAAAATATCAATTTTTGGTAGTCTCTATCACAATTATTTGTATAGCTGCTGCTTGGAAACTTGTTTTTTGGAGGCACAATACTGGAAAAAAAATTGAAAAGTAAATATGTTAAGTGTAATTTTAAATTGGAATATTTTCAGGCGAGTCATCAATAAATGAGTGAATGGGAAAATATTCGGCATATCTACGCACAAAAGCCGATCCAACTTGGATTGGATCGCGTAGTCAAAGTTTGGGATGCCTTTGGTGGCAATCGCCCACATTTTGTGATAGCCGTGGCAGGAACCAACGGAAAAGGCTCATGCTGCTTTATGCTTGATGGAATACTGCGAAATGCCGGTTATCGGGTAGGGTTATATACATCCCCACATTTACTTACTTTTCGTGAAAGAATTAATATAGATGGAAAGATGGTCACCGAAGAAATCTTGGATACTACTTTCAACCGATTAGCAGCATCCAAGGGATCTGAATCCCTGACACAGTTTGAAATTGATACTTTGGTTGCCATCAGTATTATGAACGAAGCAAATGTTGATGTGTCGGTCCTTGAAGTAGGACTAGGCGGTAGGCTTGATGCGGTTAATATATTCGATGCTGACTGTGCAGTGGTAACTAGTGTGGACTTTGATCATATGGACTATCTTGGTGAAAGCCGAGAACAAATTGGTTTTGAAAAAGCGGGTATTTTCCGTGGCGGTAGGCCAGCCATATGCGGTGAGCTAGACTTGCCCGAAAGTATTTCCGGATATGCCAAGGAGATTGGAGCAGATTTATATCTGATTGGACATGATTTTGGCTATGATACCGTAGATACAAATCAATGGAAATTCTGGAGTCGTAGCGGGCAGTGCATGACATTGCCTTATCCCGCCTTGAAAGGTACTAATCAATTAAGTAATGCATCAGTTTGTCTCGCAGCCCTTGAGCAAATAAATACTAAGCTTCCCGTGATGCAAGAAGATATCCGTTTCGGATTGTTGACCGCCACGCTGCCTGGTCGTTTCCAAGTAATACCGGGTGAGCCAGTGGTCATATTAGATGTTGGACACAACCCACATGCGATAAAATGCCTTGCGGAAAGTTTGCAAACCAGATTTCCCGAAAGACAAGTGCATGCGGTTTTCGCCGTCATGAGGGACAAGGATATTGCCGGGATTATCAACCCAATGAAATCCTTAGTGCAGCGTTGGTATTTGGCACCTATCCCCCTTGCACGGACGGCTTCTGAACCTGAGCTTCTGGCATTATTCCATCAAATAGGCGTAGACAATCTGGAAGGTGGGTTTGCTGCGGCGACAGAAGCATTTGCAGCGGCTAAGAGAAACGCAAACAAAGATGGTTTGGTATTGGTATTCGGCACTTTTCCTCTGGTTTCAGAGTTTTTAGCCCATAATTCATGAGAGTTCAGAGGTAATCCAAATGGAGCAGCAATTAAAGCATCGCCTGATCGGAGTCATCATCCTTGTTGCCTTGATCGTCATATTCGTTCCCATGCTTTTCGAGAAGTCCGACGACAAGGGTAAACTCAGTTCCACTGGGATCCCTTCAATTCCCGACGATATTTTGGAAAAGACTATAGAACTGCCAAAAACGGCTGAGGATATAGCACCACCCAAAGAAGATGAGAAAAAAACCGTCGAAAGCGGTTACAAGATTGTCCCTTTTAATAATGAAGACACTCCTCCCAAGTCAAAATCTGCCGGTCAACCTAAGCCCAAAATAGAAGGGAAGATGGATAAACCGCTGACGCCCGAGGAAGAGGATACGTCTAAAGAGACGAAACCCGGCATGGAAGTGGAGAAAGAAATCCAGCCAGTAGATGCTGTCAAGCAGGCCCCGGCAATATTGCCTGATGCAAAAGAACCCAAGCCACAGGTTCATCGTCTGGTCAAAGCGAAGCATCACAAGGCTGAAAGGAAAGCCGAGCCTGAGGCATCCCCCACCACCGAACCAGACGCTGATTTGGATCCAGTTGAAGGCGAACCCCGCAACCAGGTTAAGGCAGAGAATTCGACCCCCAAAACGCACCATTCCCATGCATCATTCCACCACAAGCAAGGTGCGGTTGCCGTACATAAACCCGTTACAGTGAAAAATGCCGAGACTACAAATTTACCCGAGCACCATCATCATACTAAGGTTAAAGAAAGCAAGCCCATGCATTCGCCCCTCTTGCCCGAAACTGACAGGGATTTGGAAGACGAGCCAGTTCCCGCTCCGGCGAAACCTGTAACACCCCATGTAAAAACCAAGTCTTCGGCTGGAATCGTACAGAAACCAAAAGTTTATGCACCAAAGAAACCGAACACCGTCAAACCGTCTGAACCGAGACACACGGTGAAGCCAGTCAGACCGTTAGAATCTGCCCACCCGGCGACAAAAGTTCACAAAACGGAACACACACCGACCGATGGCGATGCGCTGCAAGCGAAACCGAAGCCAGCCAAAACTGCCCCTGTGCTGGCAAAACCCATAAAGCCAGCCGATTCGGAATAACACTTGGAATCAATGGCCAGCGACATGAAAGCCGCATTCGTCGACTTAGTTTGGGTTGATTATTGCGTTATCGGCCTGATAGGATTATCTGCCCTAATTGGACTAAGCCGAGGACTGATTAGGGAAGTCTTTTCACTTGTCATTTGGTTGACTGCAATCTCGCTGGGTCTGCTTTACAATCACAAGTTTTCCGTCTACTTGGAACATGCGATCACTTGGACCGAGGCACGCCTTGTGGTGTCTTTCCTAGTCATTTTCATCAGCGTTCTGCTAATAGGCGGAATGCTGGTTTTTCTGATTGAGAAGCTAGTGACCATCACCGGTTTGGGGGGCACCGACGGTTTGGCCGGTCTGCTTTTTGGCGTTGCCCGTGGCGTGTTGATTGTCGCTTTGCTGGTGCTATTGGCGGGGGTGACTTCGCTTCCGTCCGAACCATGGTGGAAACAGTCCAAACTGATTCCTCCATTCCAATCGCTGGCTCTATGGCTGCGGACCCAAATTCCATCGGGTCTCGCCGCCCAAGTCAAATTCCCAGAATTAACCCTTAAAAGGTAAAGCGTTATGTGTGGCATTGCCGGCATCGTTTCTAACGAAAACGTCAACCAGGAACTCTATGAGGCACTGACGGTATTGCAACATCGTGGTCAGGATGCGGCTGGCATAGTCACCTGCAAGGGTGACCGCTTCCATATGCGCAAAGACAGTGGACTGGTTCGCGATGTGTTCCATACCCGCCACATGCGCAATCTGACCGGTAACATGGGCATTGCCCATGTGCGCTACCCAACCGCCGGATGCACTAGTTCAGCCGAGGCGCAGCCGTTTTACGTGAACTCCCCGTATGGCATCGCACTGGCCCATAATGGCAACCTCACCAATGCACAGGCACTCAAGCAAGACCTGTTTAAAGAGGATCAGCGCCATATCAACACGGATTCGGATTCAGAGGTTCTGCTTAATGTCTTCGCCCACGAATTGCAGGAAATCGGTAAGCTAAGGATTGATGCGGAAGATGTATTCAAAGCAGTTGCTGCCGTGCATCAACGTTGCCGGGGTGCCTATGCGGTCATTGCCATGGTCACTGGCTTTGGGATCATTGCTTTTCGCGACCCCTTCGGCATCCGCCCCATGGTTTACGGTGAAAGGATGACGGACTACGGATTGGACTATATGGTCGCATCGGAAAGCGTGGCATTGGATGTCCTTGGATTCAAGCTGGTCCGCGACATCTTGCCTGGTGAAGCCATTGTCATCGAGAAAAATGGCATGTTGCATTCAAAGCAGTGCGCGAAACATCCGGTTTATTCGCCCTGTATTTTCGAGTTTGTCTATTTCGCCCGCCCTGACTCCAAAATCGACGATATTTCCGTTTACAAGGCTAGAATGCGCATGGGCGACAAACTGGCCGACAAAATCCTCCGCGAGCGGCCCGACCATGACATTGACGTGGTCATTCCCATTCCCGATACCAGCCGCACTGCCGCGCTACAATTGGCCACCCGCATCGGGGTCAAATACCGCGAAGGGTTCATCAAAAACCGCTACATAGGCCGCACGTTCATCATGCCTGGCCAGCAACTGCGCGAGAAGTCGGTGCGCCAAAAGCTTAACGCCATCGACCTTGAATTCATGGGCAAGAACGTGTTGCTGGTGGATGATTCCATTGTGCGCGGCACCACCTCGATGCAGATCATTCAAATGGCCCGTGATGCAGGTGCGCGTCAGGTTTACTTCGCTTCAGCCTCGCCGCCAGTGCGTTATCCCAACGTCTACGGCATCGACATGCCGGCGGCGGACGAACTTATCGCCCATGGTCGCAGTGAAAACGAAATCCAGACCGAACTGGGCTGCGACTGGCTGATTTACCAGGATTTGCCAGATTTGATTGATGCCGTGCAGAAAGGCAATCCCGATGTCATGCGCTTCGACACCTCTTGCTTCAACAATGAATATGTCACCGGCGACATCAACCAAGATTATCTCGACCTGATTGGCGCACAGCGCTCCGACGAGGCCAAGGCGGCGCGTGATGACAATAGCATGGGGTTGGAGTTGCATATTTCCGGTTAGGATTTCTGGTTTCCACGCTGGAGCGTGGAAGCCAGAAATCCTATATTAACAGCAGCGTGTAATGGGTTTTGCTCTTGTTCCTACGCTCCCGTACTCATCGTTTAACACAAGTGGCGACAGGTTGGAGAACGCCGTCATTCTGGCAATCCCTACTGGAATGACATCATCCCACCCAAACTGAGAGTTGCTGCTATAACTTATTAACGACTAATCAAATTAAAATTATGCGGTTTGAGTGGGATAGTGAAAAGGCGAAAGCCAATATCCGTAAGCACGATGGTGTCGATTTTGAAGAAGCTATAAGTGTTTTCGGCGACCCCTTTGAAGTTACGATTAGCGACCCGGATCATTCGCAAAATGAGCAAAGATTTCTAAGTATTGGACTTTCATCCTTGGGGCGGCTTTTGGTAGTATCCTACACTGAACGCGAGACGAGCATCCGTATAATCAGCGCCCGAATGGCGACAACAAGAGAGCGAAAGAACTATGAGTCAACCCACTAGCCCAGGGCAAGAAGATGATTTGCGTCCTGAATATGATTTCTCGCAAGGTGTCCGTGGCAGGCACTATCAAGCCTTTCGGGAAGGGACAAACGTAGTGTTGCTTGATGAAGATGTTGCTAAAATCTTCAAAGATTCAGAGTCGGTTAACCGGGCATTGAGACTGTTGCTTGATCTTGCAAGACGGGAAGTGCCAAAGGACATCCACGGTTAGCACTGACAGATCATGAAAATCAAATACTTTCAAGATACTGATACGTTGTATATCGAATTCCGCTCTGTCGGGATTGCCGAAACCAAAGATATTTATAAATAATTTTTAAGAGTGGTGATTATGTTATTCCATGTGATGCTTGAACAAACCGAAGACGGCTGGATTGTAGCCGAATGCCCCGCATTGCCGGGTTGTGTTTCCCAAGGCAAGGATGAAGAGGAAGCCTTGGTCAATATCAAGGAAGCGATAACCGCTTGGCTTTGGGCTGAGGACCAGAAGGCAATATCTAGTTTGCGACTAACGCCAGAACAACGTCCGCCTGTCATGGTAGCAGTTTGACATATGGGGAAATTGGGTAATGTTTCTGGCAAGGAAGCCGCTAAGGTATTTGAGAAAGCTGGCTGGGTATTCATGGGACAAGTAGGTAGCCATCTGGTCATGGTTAAACCCGGAGTCAGGGCTAATCTTTCCATCCCACAACATAAAGAACTATCGGTCGGAACTTTACGCGCTTTGATTCGCAATGCCGGAATGTCTGTCGATGAGTTCCTGAAACTGCTATCAAGATGACACCGAAGAAAAAAACTGAGTTTGTGCAATGGATGCCAAACGTCCTTGACTCCTTACGGGAACTAGGTGGTTCGTAAGCGTTCACTCCCCCCTGCCTTTTCCTGGGAACGCGGCCATCTTGGCCGCCATTTCAGCGGGCGAGACGCCCGCGCTCCCAGGGGGAAGTGAACGCTTACGGTGGTTCAGCCACGCCCCGGCAGCACTCATTTGGTTTGCGTGAAATTAAAACCTTCGAGGTAGACTATTCGTTCTTGCAGAAATATCCGCTTGAAAAATAATGATTTACTCTGGTTCACACGCTCTATCGTGGAAACGATATAGCCTTTGACTACATCGTAGATCAGTGGCTAGAATTTCAAAAAAGGCGGTAAAAATGAATATTTATCACAAAGTAGATGAAGTCAGGATGGAAAATGGAATTTTATTCTTACGCGTGGACGGTCAATCGATTAGCAAAGCCCTAATTGATATATCCCCTGTGCTAGTAACAGCTAGCGATAAAGAATTGAACCACTATGAAATTTCGCCTTCAGGTTATGGCATTCACTGGCCGCTGCTTGACGAAGATATATCTATTGACGGTTTATTAAAAATACACCACTCTCCACTGCAAAGGAATCAATTATGTAATAGCGCATAGGATTGATTCGATGTTAAAAACGCTGTAAACGGATCACTCCGCCTGCCTTATCCAACGCCCCGATTTGCCCCCAGTCTTTTCCAGCAGGCGCACCGACTGTATGCACATGCCCCGGTCAACAGCCTTGCACATGTCGTAGATAGTCAGTAAGGCAACTTGAACGGCGGTGAGGGCTTCCATCTCAACACCCGTAGCCCCCACAGTCTTCACTGTGACCACACAGCGGACCCGGTTTTGCAAGGGTTGCAGTTCGAAAGCCACCCCAACATGGCTTAGGGATAAAGGATGGCAAAGAGGGATTAAATCTGCTGTCCGTTTGCTAGCCATGATGCCGGCAATACGGGCGACACTCAACACATCCCCCTTCTTGTGGTTGCCATTTTGAATCAAAGCCAAGGTTTGCGGTAGCATTTCGATATAGCCTTCCGCCACGGCGACACGCTCGGAGGCTTGTTTGCCACCTACATCGACCATGTGGGCTTCGCCGTCAGAGTTGAAATGAGTCAGAGTGTCCATGATTGATAGGCGTGTATTTTATCGTTAGGGAAGCAGACTAAGGATTTGGTCAAAACCCCATTCCCAGCAGTATCTCTCGCCGTTATACACAAATGTTGAAGTCCCGTCTTTTCCTGCTTTCCCTGACTTGTGTATAACGACGAGATCAGGAGCTTGGGAACGAGCTACAAGGATGTCATTTTCGACCATAGCCTTAAAGGCCATTATAATTCATTCAGTCATTGCCAATGGGTGCGATTAATAGTCTGGAGTCAAAAAAATGAGCGAAAAATTGCTTCCCTTGTTCGGCAATTTAACCCATGGCGTCTATGTCATTGGCGTTTCCGCCATGGGCAGGAAAAATGCGTTCACCGCCGCATGGGTCATGCAATCTTCCTTCGATCCGCCGATGCTGGCCCTGAGCATCAATCCCGCGCACTCTTCTTACCCATTATTAGTGGCTGGCGGGTGTTTTACCGTCAATGCGCTGGGCAAGCAGCACAGGGAATTGGCTCTGCATTTTGGAACGCCAAGGAAGGAAGACAAACTCGCATCGGTAAACTGGCGAGAGGCCGGGTGCGGCGCGCCGGTTCTGGTTGACGCGTTGGCATGGTTTGAATGCAGCGTGGTCGGCGAATTGGCTTCCGGCGACCATGTTCTGGTTTTGGGTAAAGTCGTTGATGGCGGTTTGCTAGACGTGGAAGGCATCCCTTTGAATTACAGCGAAGTCTGTGGCTTCGACTCATCAAGCCGCTTGCTTCCTGATAAAATGAAGCCTTGATCCTACAGCGTTTTTAATGTCGATTGATTACTTTATTTTTATTGTTGGCCGCAAAGGGTTGCCGCCCTACGGCCCTTGTTACGCAGTAGGTCGGCAACCCTTTGCCGACATGGATGTACATTAAGTAACTAATAGATATAGAAAACGCTGTATATTAATAATTACATAAGGCTTTTTGTAGGTGCGAATTCATTCGCATTTAACAAGTTGCTTTTGCGAATTTGTCGCATTTACAATCAATCCAACCACAAGGGGAGCTTAGATTTATGATCGTTACCCAAGAAGCAAGGACACAAGCCCAAGAATTGTTGGATTTCATTGATGCATCCCCAAGCCCTTGGCATGTTGCCGCTACTGTGGCGCAACGGTTGGAAAGCCAAGGCTTCGAGGCTTTGCGGGAAGAAGAAGGTTGGCAATTGGAAAGCGGAGGCCGCTATTTTGTAGTGCGGGGCGGTTCTTCCGTCATTGCTTTCGTGATGGGCACTCAAACCCCGGACTGGACCGGCTTCCGTGTCATCGGTGCACACACCGACTCCCCCGGCTTGCGCCTAAAGCCGCGCGCCCCTTTTGCCGCCGAGCCGATGGCCTGCCTAGGGGTGGAAGTTTATGGGGGACCCATTTTGGCCACCTTCACCGACCGCGACCTTAGCTTGGCCGGACGCATCGTCGTGCGCAGGAAAAAGGGCGTGCAAACCCGTTTGGTCCGTTTCAGCCACCCATTGGTGCGCCTGCCCAATTTGGCGATACACATGAACCGCAACGTCAACGAGGACGGCTTGAAACTAAACAAGCAAACCGAACTGCCTCTGCTGCTGGGCAATCTATTGGAGGCATTTTCGCCCGCGGAACAGTTTCGCTCTTTGCTCGCACACCTTGCCGGGGTTGAAGAAGATGCCATCATCAACGGTGAGTTCCATGTCTACGATACTCAACAGGGCGTATTCTGGGGTGTGCACGAAGAATTCATTGCCAACAGCCAGTTGGACAATCTGTCTTCCTGCCATGCCAGCCTAAGTGCATTGCTTAGTACGAACGAACCCGAGGCGACTTGTATTTGCGCCCTGTTCGACCATGAGGAAATTGGCAGCGAAAGCGCTCAAGGTGCGGGGGGTACTTTTCTGTCTGATGTATTGCAGCGCATTGCCAGTGGGCTGGACCGGGATACCCTAGGCCAAGCGATGGCGCGGAGTTTCTTCATCAGCGCGGACATGGCCCATGCCTACCATCCCAACTTCCCGTCGGCCTATGAACCGGCGCATAAGATTCGCGTCAATGGTGGCCCGGTCATCAAGACCAATGCTTGCCAGCGTTATGCCACCAACGCCGAATCCGAGGCTTATTTCATTGCGCTGTGCGAATGTGCTGGAGTACCTTGGCAGCAATATGCCCACCGCACCGATTTGGGTTGCGGTAGCACCATAGGGCCCATCGTCGCCTCCCGCTTGGGGATGCGGTGCGTGGATGTCGGCAATCCGATGTGGGCCATGCATAGCGCCCGCGAAAGCGCCGGCACCGTGGACCATAGTTTGATGATTCGAGTGATGCAGCGGTTTTTTTCGTGATAGCTTAAGAGGGCTATCAGCTTAAGGCGGGACAGGCACAAAGCTTAACCGTTCGCCCTGAGTTGCGAGCTTGTCGAGCAGTCGAAGGGTGGACGGTTAAGCCGTTCATGGTTCGACCCTTCGACAAGCTCAGGACTCACCACGAACGGCCTTGAACTGCCCCGCCTTAAGTTGGTAGCCCATTTACGCTATCATTTCAGTAGTTTGTCCAGGCACGGTGATTTGGATTACGCCTGCATAAGCACACATTAGTTTGCTGGTATTATTTAAAGCAGGCATGTTGCCCAACATCACCGTCGGCGAACCAGGTACCCACGGCGCGGGGATGACTGGAATGCAAGGCATGGGTGTGAGCACGCCCATCGCTGCGGTAGTCGCAGAGGCAACGGTTGGATTCGCCAGCGAGGTACACATGCCGAATGGGAGAATGTTGACCATCGGAATGTTATCCATAATATTCGCCGCTGGCACATAGCTGGTCATGGTATTATTTTTTGGCAGCACCACAAGCGAACTAGGCGCCACCCCAAAACTACACATCAGCGTCGCGCCCATGCAAACATGAATAGCCATATCGTTACCCTCATTTATAAAATCAGCGTTAGTCGGGCAGGGTGTGCATCGCGCACCATTCAAGCTAAATGATCATTATAACCCTCAAAACCAAGTAATTCGTCTAATAGAAAATTACATATTATGACGCTCTGATGATACCCTTCACAATCAATTAAAAAGTTGTATCGGTATTCTTCCGTACATACCGTAATGACTTGCAATGCCATCAGGTATTGGCTCTTGTCCGTCCTAAAACCTGTGTTGGCAATGACTTCCTCTAGCAATTTTTGCAATTTATGCGTATTACTGTATGAACCAAATTGACTTTTTGTCTCTAATAGATGCTTAAAAAATAACTCTAACATCTGCTGATAATGAAAACAATAAATCGAGCAATCTTTTATGCTAGTATTGCTCAAAACATCAATGGCGACGGCGTGTTCCCAAGCTTTGCCTGCCAAGTTCTCCACATTTTCAAATTGCTTAAGTTTTTCTTGATACATATTACTAATCAGAAAGCCTTTTGAACCACAGCATAAAAATCACATGCACCCAAGGGCGCAATAGCGGCATCAGCCTTGTATTGCACCGAATGTGGATCTTGCCGACGGGTCGGAACCTTTATCGCCGACATGCTCATTACTATTTAGCCACGACCAGCTTCGCCGACATAGCCAAACATTGCCCACCGTTGCCATGCCGGGTTCCATCTGACAAAGCCTGTCGGGGTTTGCGATCTTGACAGTGACATTTGAAGTTCGCGTCAATGCACAAAACGTAAGCGACGGGGTTTTAAACCCCGTCGCGCTTCGTATTGCCGAGCCTGTTACCCTTTCTCCCTACGGCCTGATTTAGGCGTCTAGGAACTCACCAAGAAAATGAGGGATTCCAGTTTGTAGTTGGCGACCCGACGTTTTAATTATGTTCCCTGAATTTAAATCCGAAACGGTTTTTGCAAAAAAACAGTTATTGTAGACTCGCCAATTAGCTCCTCGTTTTACACATATAATTGTATGTAGATAAGTCCCAGAAAAATATTTTTGGTCGGTTGATCGTGCTCTGTAATTATTAGATTTTGTTAAACCCACTTCTCCTTGACCCGAATAGGCGGCACTGTCAGCACGAAATTTTTGCGCGTTTGCATATTCATTAGGCATATTTTGACCATCAGCATCATGATAGAACCGATTCGATAAGCCTATGTCTCTCACTTCAAGTGCGCACCCAGTCATTGACGCTGTGACAACAAGTGTTCCATTAGGCTGTGCCTTAGGTACATCGCAATAATGGGCTGAACCATTATGGTAAGGAATATACCAGTCACCTGCTCCTGCGACTGCTTGAAGTATATAGTTCCTTGGATAATCCGGGTGTTGCTGTAGGGTCAGTGCGCAACTGCCGCCAAGCTGACTGTCTATAACAAGCCCATTGTCAGCAATTACTATCCCGTAACTTTTCATCGCAGTCCCTGGATTAGACCTTAACAGTGGCAATATGGAATTTGTGTTGCCGAAAAAAGCACCGATTTTATTTTTTAAGCCCACTTCTTTATCTCCTCTGTATGTAAAGACTGTCAAGAATTATCGTCTTTTTACTATTTCAATACTATAAAATAGCAGATGGGTTAAGTCTTGTATTACACCAAATCAATAATCACCCATCGGCCCAATATTCATGTCGATGCGTATCGATACCCCTGACGATGAGTTGCCATACGGCAACCCACGGATAACATCCCTCCATGTTATTCGTACTTTCGGCTACCAACTTAAGGCGGGGCAGTTCAAGGCCGTTCGTGGTGAGTCCTGAGCTTATCGAAGGATCGAACCATGAACGGCTTAACCGTCCACCCTTCGACTGCTCGACAGGCTCGCAGCTCAGGGCGAACGGTTAAGCTTTGCGCCTGTCCCGCCTTAAGCTGATAGCCATACTTCCATGGCAACGCCGGACGAGATTTGTAATCTCGTCCGAAACGTTTTACCACAACCAGTTCCGCTGCCATAGCCAGACAATCGGTGAAATTCAAGGGCGGGGGCGCTATTGCGACCTCATATCTTCGGCTTTCATCCTGCGTAACACTTATCACAGACTCGTGCCACTTTGACTCCGACGATATGCCCACCCCAACGGGAAAGGCGGTTCGTTACCGGGGCGGTCCGGCTTGAACATTCGTGACAGAATATTTCCCCGCATCTCCGGCAGTGATGCTTGCGGAATGTCACCGTGAAGCTGCGTTTGCAACTTACGCAGCGGTTCCGTTTGTTGTCGGATATCCAAGTAGCGTTTTGGGGTGGTGTTAGGACAGTGCCGTAGGCTTGCGGAGCATATACTTCATTGGTTGAGACACGATCCAGTATGATCCCGCTAGTTTTGAACTTACCCAAATAATACTCAAAATTGAGCGCTTGGGCGAGTTGGCAATTCATCACTATGTTTGCGTCGGCAAATTCCTTGGGAAGGGTTGGATAACGCTTTTTCCAAAACTCAACTTCCTTGCCCTCTGTCTGGGCCTTGCCATATGCCTCCGCAACATTTATGTCATACATGGGTTCGTTAATAATTGGAGTATCCGGGGTCACACCGCCTTGGACATTCCCTAGCAGCGTCACGCCCATGCTTGTGATATCACGGGTCAGAATTAAAAATACGGTTTCGCCACTGAGGACAAAATGAAGTGCCACATTAAAATTACTAGGGGGATTTGACCACCATTCCATGTAATCGCTGCTGGAAGGACCGACATCAACACCCGGACCCATTTTCCTTAAATAGGGATGGGTATGGCAATCGCCTATATATTCATGGTGGTCCTTAAATGTAGACGTTTTCATGTCAACGGCGGTCTTGCCCAGCCCGGGGATAATATCGCCTGGCATTACAGAATCAAGTTGCCAGAATAGATTGAGGCCATATTCTTTCACTTCCCTTTCCGACTGGCTAATCATTTGATTGAAAATGTCAATTAGCGCACGGGAAGACACGCGCAGCTTTAATGGTGTCGGCGTGTTATGAGTGTCCAATATATCACTCAAATATTCATCTAGAACTTGCATAAAGGATCTCCAATGAAATTAAAAGATTTCAACCATATTATTAAGTGCTATCAAATAGCAGATGGGTCAAGTATTCTTGTATTACACCAAATCCATAATCACCCATCAGCCACAGAAATGGTGCGCGGTGCGCACCCTATTGGCTTCTTCGTCAGGGCAGTCGAGCGCATAAACGGTTCGTAAGCGTTCACCCCCCCTGGGAGCGTGGGCGTCTCGCCCGCTGAGGGTGGTCAAGATGGCTGCACTCCCAGGAAAAAGCGGGGGAGTGATCGCTTACAACGGTTCCGCCGCATATTGCACCGGATGTAAATCTTGCCGACGGGTCGGTAGCAATCCCGCTTTCATAGCCATTTCCGTTTAGTCACAACCAGTTTCACCGCCATAGCCAGACATTCAGCGGAATACGCGGCTGAGGCCGCTATTGCGCCCTTCTGTTCGACTAATCCTCGCTATACAGAAAAAAAAGGCTCTTTGCCCCGTCTGGCATGTGATAATGTAACTAACTAACATCAACCAATCAACGCTTTTCGGCTTTCGTTCCTACCCATATAGTGGCGGAAATATGATCCCCCACCAAGTCACGTTTGAAATCCCCGAAAAAGCTTTTTTGATACACAGCTTTTTTATCTTAAAAATTTATCTAAAAATGATGGACATTAAATCAATCCTTAAACTGAAAATCCGGCTATCAGCTTAAGGCGGGATATGCGTAAGGCTCAACCGTTCGCCCTGAGCTTGTCGAAGGGTGGATGGTTATGCCGTTCATGGTTCGACAAGCTCACCACGAACGGCTTTAAACTGTCCCGCCTAGTTGATAGCCGAAAATCCTGACCGCTTATGGCAACCCTTAACTAACTATCTGATGTCGAAAACGCTGTAGCTGTAATGGACACAATTTCAATCCGAGGTGCTCGCACCCACAACCTTAAAAACATCGACCTAGACCTGCCGCGTGACAAGCTGATTGTCATCACTGGCCTGTCGGGTTCCGGCAAGTCTTCTTTGGCTTTCGACACCATCTATGCAGAGGGCCAGCGGCGTTATGTCGAGTCCTTGTCGGCCTATGCCCGGCAATTCCTGTCGGTGATGGAAAAACCGGATGTGGACCATATTGAAGGCTTGTCGCCAGCCATTTCCATCGAACAAAAATCCACCTCACACAATCCACGCTCCACTGTCGGCACCATCACCGAGATTTACGATTATTTGCGTTTGCTATTCGCCCGCGCCGGCACGCCACGCTGCCCAGACCACGGGGTATCGCTTGAAGCGCAGACGATTAGCCAGATGGTCGATACGGTATTGGCCCTACCGGAGGATAGCCGATGGATGTTGCTCGCCCCGGTGGTCAGCCAACGTAAGGGCGAACATGTGCAGGTGTTGGAAGAGTTGCGTGGGCAAGGCTTTGTCCGCGCCCGCATCAATGGGGAGGCTTACGAGTTGGACGAGCCGCCAAAGCTGGATTTGAAGAAGAAGCACACCATTGAGGTCATCGTTGACCGTTTCAAGATTCGTGGCGATTTAGGGCTTCGGATGGCGGAATCCTTCGAGACCACGTTGCGCCTAGCCGATGGCCTAGCCTTGGTGGTTTCCATTGACGATCCAAAACACAGTCTGGTGTTTTCGGACAAGTATGCCTGTCCGCATTGCGGCTATTCTTTAAGCGAACTGGAACCGCGCATCTTTTCTTTCAACAATCCCAAAGGCGCATGCCAAAAGTGCGACGGCTTGGGTGTTAAGCAATACTTCGACCCACGTTTGATTGTGCATAGCCAACAGCTAAGCTTGGCTGGCGGTGCTGTGCGCGGATGGGACCGTCGCAATGCTTATTATTACCCTCTTATCTGTTCGTTGGCAGAACATTATGGCTTTGACCCGGAGCAGCCGTTTGAAAAGCTACCCCAGGCAATCAAGGATGTAATATTTTATGGCAGCGGCAAGGAGGACATAGCGTTTAAACAGATGAACGCAAATGGTGGCTACGCTATCCGGTTCCATCCGTTCGAGGGCGTTGTCAACATCATGGAAAGGCGATACCGGGAAACCGATTCCAGCTTAGTGCGCGAAGAACTAGCCAAATACATGGGCAGCAAGCCTTGCCCGGATTGCGGCGGCACACGCTTGAACAAGGGAGCCCGCCATGTGTTTGTGACCGAGCGAAACCTGCCGACATTGACTGCCTTGCCAATCCGTCAGGCGTTGGGTTTTTTCGACAACTTGCAATTGCCCGGACAGCGCGGTGAAGTGGCAGCGAAGATCGTCAAAGAAATCCGCGAACGTTTGCAGTTTTTGGTCAATGTGGGTTTGGATTACCTGACCTTGGACCGTAGCGCGGAAACCTTGTCAGGCGGGGAAGCCCAACGCATCAGGCTAGCCAGTCAAGTGGGCGCGGGCTTGGTGGGCGTGATGTATGTGCTGGACGAACCGTCCATCGGCCTGCATCAGCGCGACAACGAACGCTTGTTGAAGACGCTGATACACCTGCGTGATCTTGGCAATACCGTGATTGTGGTGGAGCATGACGAGGATGCCATTATGACCGCCGACCATGTGGTGGACATAGGCCCTGGCGCGGGCGTACACGGCGGATGCATCGTCGCAGAAGGAACCCCCAAGCAAATTAAGGAGCACCCTGATTCGCTCACCGGACAATATCTGTCCGGTCGGCTAGAGATCGAGATTCCCGTCCGCCGTAACCATAATGATGCGGGGAAAGTGTTGCGTCTGGTCAATGCCACCGGCAATAATTTGAAAGGGGTTGATGCCGCGTTCCCGGTCGGCTTGTTCACCTGCGTGACAGGCGTGTCGGGTTCCGGGAAATCCACCCTAGTCAACGATACTTTGCACAAATATGCAGCTAGGGAACTCAATGGCGCGAGTGCGCCGCCCGCCCCCTGTGAAGGAATTGTTGGGCTGGAATTGTTTGACAAAGTGGTTGATATAGATCAAAGCCCCATCGGACGGACACCGCGTTCCAACCCGGCCACTTATACCGGGCTATTCACCCCGATCCGCGAATTATTCTCCGCAACCCCGGAGGCGAGGTCACGCGGTTATTCGCCAGGGCGCTTTAGCTTCAACGTCAAGGGCGGTCGTTGCGAAGCCTGTGCGGGCGACGGCGTGATAAAGGTCGAGATGCATTTCCTGCCCGACATTTTTGTCCATTGCGACATCTGCAAAGGCAAGCGCTATAACCGGGAAACCTTGGAAATCCGCTACCGAGGCAAAACCATCGACGAAGTTCTGGCGATGACCGTGGAGGAAGCCTGCGCATTTTTCTCTGCAATCCCCAACGTCCATCGCAAGCTGCAAACACTGCTGGAAGTCGGCCTAAGCTATATCACCCTGGGTCAGAATGCCGTTACCCTTTCTGGCGGCGAAGCGCAACGGGTCAAACTAGCCAAGGAACTGTCCAAACGCGATACCGGTAACACCTTATACATCCTTGACGAACCCACCACGGGTTTGCATTTCCACGATATCAAACAATTGTTGACAGTGCTGCACCAATTGCGCGACCACGGCAATACGGTGGTGGTGATCGAGCATAATTTGGACGTGATCAAAACCGCCGATTGGATCATCGACTTGGGACCGGAAGGCGGTGATGGCGGCGGTCGTATTGTTGCCGAAGGCACACCGGAACATGTAGCCGCGAATCCTGATTCACATACCGGGAGGTTTTTAAAAAGGACATTGGAGAATGGAGGCAAGACCGACTCGGTTTCAAAAACCGAGTCGGTCTAATTGGAATGAGACATGACACCAACAGGTTATCCACTGTATCTTAAAATGGCGGTAGAAACAGGAAGATAGCCAACAATTCAATTACTTATTCTGCGCTTGAAATATAATATTTTTTAATATCAATAGAATAGAAATCGTCAACTGAAATGGACAGTCTGGACCTAAAAAAGGCTGGGCCAGCCAAACGACAAAATAATGATGAGTGCAAATAAAAATTCACACAGTTATCCACAGCTTTGCCCACCTCCGTCAGAGGCGGGTAATTGTTCGTCCGGGGGGCTTTCTTGTGGGGTGGCCTGTTCGGTGGCTGCTTGAGTCTGGCTTGTTCCAAGCTCCACTGCCGCGCTATCAATGAATCCGCCGCCGGAAGTTAAAACCTCGGGTCCACTGGTGGCGGAACTGCGAACTGGGCGAACGGCTTTAACCTGCGGGATGACAGGCTTGGCATCTACCTTGTTTTTTTCTTCACTCTTGATGTTGCTGGCTCCAATCGCGCTACGCCCTTTTTGGATGAGAAAGTCAAACAGCGAGAAAGCAAACTCGACGCTATATCCCATTAAAAACCCCCATACTAGCGGGGAGAAGCTAAGTTCTTTGAAATCCTGGATATCAGGCGCAATCACAATGCCGCTGATTAAGCCGAGCAAAGGTCCAAGTGCCACGCGCATGCCCCAGCGACGGTGGGCACCTAGTATAAAACTGGATTTGGAAAAACTATCTAATATACCCCGGATGACGAAGGCAAGCGCCCCTAACAAACCGAGCATTGTTGGCAACACCAAGTAGTTGCTGACTCTCAATACGGCAAGTGCCCCGGCGAAGAAATTCTCCCGGACAGACTTTTCGTGTATTTCATGAACTTCCTGTTCGCATACCTCTTTATCAGGACTGACCTTGTGCTGGCATTGATTCAGAAGGGAATTTAAAACAAAATTATCATTGGCTTTATCCTTGGTACTCTCATCGGAATCGCAAAGGATGCCTTCATTTGGATACCATCTGGGCCATACTATACTCACGCCTCTCAGAACACAATAACTGGTGTTAAGTTTCAGCCAGATGACCCTCCTTTCTTCAAATAGGTCTTTAAATGGATATTTAGTTTCCAGCTTATCACTACTTTTGTCAGGCTCACTGCTGGCTGCTTTGGCTGTATTAATTTTCTCTTCAACTGTCTTCATCTGAGAAAGCTGTTCGGTGACTTTCTCGAGGGTGTCGGATATAAAATAGATGTAAGATTGATAAACTATAAAAACAACTATGACGACCCAAAGAGCCACCCAGAAATTAGTATAAGAATTTTTAACCTTTTTAATGATGGCACTATAGGGTCCAGAAGTTCCTAGGATGACATCCCTCTCATATTCTTCGATTTTCTCCTTTAACCGTAAACTCTCGTTAGTCGCTGGATACACGAGTTGAGACAATTCATTATAGGCTTGCAAAAGCACAGTGACATCGTTCTCAGTCAGCGTTTCCGGGGCTTTTTGTAGGACAGGGACAATCGCTTTAATCAGTTCCGGTTTTTCCTTAGCCAAATCCACATTAGCATCTGAAACTGCGTAATGCAGTAACCGCCATACCTCATCAAGCGTATCCTGTTTCTTGCTTGAAAAATTAGTATGGTCTAGGCTGGCATGAGGAAGTGAATCAGGCATGGAAATCTCCTAAAGCTTTTGAACATCTTCTTATGCTGACGTTGCAAACATGGAATCGCTGTAACAGCGTACAGACAAAAAAAAGCATTTTCAATAGCAATGGGCTTTGTGGTGGCGATTAACAGTGACGCGGGTGTGCAAGGCTTGCCTTGCGAGGGAGTGTACGGGCAAGGCAAGCCTTGTACTCCAATTGCAAAGGGGGGTAAACTTTCTTTGAAATCGCCTTAGGTGATTTCCAATAATGAATCCACCAAAACCGAAATGAATTGTCCACGAAAATCACGAACAATTCCTCCGCAAATATCCTTGCCAAGCTGGGGCTTGGCGTTCCTTCTGGGAGCGCCAAGCTCCAGCTTGGCCTTTGGATGGGATGTTCTTTATTGGATATCACCTTAAGGTTCACCAGCCTGTTTGGAAAAAGGCGATAGGCTCAATCGTCAAAAAGGGCAGGTAACCCCAACGCAAGGCGGGTGCGATTAAAAGTCAACCCAAACATCAAGTTTGTTGGTATGCGCACCTAACATTCATGCAAATTGGTTTGCACCCACGAAGATGAAAGCCATACCAAGTAGGGTACGCTGTGCGTACCTTCAAGGGCTTACAATGGTACGCACAGCGTACCCTACTTGGATGCCGTACTTTCATGGCAACCCGCCCTTCTACGACAAGTGGGTTTTCAACAAAATGAGAACTGCTGTCGGCGATCACAGTTGCGTAACATCACTCAGGTAATTAGAATTGCTTTATCTCTTTCAATCCAACCGGCTTGAGACCCTGCTCGAACAGCTTGCAGCCGAAGTTGCACGTCCTCAACGCAAGCCTCTGGCTTCTGAAACCATCATCGTCCAAAGCAAAGGCATGGGACGCTGGATATCCATGGGGTTGGCCGCAAAACAGGGCATTTGCGCTAATGTCCGCTTCCCCCTCCCTGCCGCAACCCTGTGGGAGCTTTTGCGTGGCATTCTTGGCGAACTGCCATTGCGTTCGGCCTTCTGTCCCGAGGCGATGGCCTTCCGCCTGATGGATTGGTTATCCAAACCACAAAACCTTAAGCACACACCCACACTGGCAAACTATCTGCGTGGAGGTGACGACCTCAATGCTGTTAAATTTAGCCGTCATTCCGGCATGGATTGCCGGAATCCAGATTGCAGGGATGCCACCAACCCATGCCATCCATGGAGCCTAGGTTCCG
>Ga0118677_10005352_pt1 | contig 22529 bp, 14 predicted proteins | sample AliMusrvi5mmetaG_FD_86154 | JGI IMG/M metagenome (GOLD analysis project Ga0118677, IMG submission 86154)
CCCTTGTTCAGACAGAATGGCGTCGATGTCCTTGCGGACGCCCTCATCAAGATGGAACACGCCTTCGATCAGGGCGCGCTCGGCGCCTGCGCGCACAAAGCCAGGGTCGGCGCGGTCGCCAAGCAGCAGCGATATCGAGTCGACGATGATGCTCTTTCCGGCGCCGGTCTCACCAGTGACGACGTTGAAGCCGTTTGCAAACTCGATGTTGAGCGAGTCGATGATCGCAAAGTCGCGGACACGTAACTCTGTCAGCATAGCTAAATAGTAGTTGAAATAAACGGGATAGAACGTTTATTCTACTGTCTTTTCAGCCCTCTTATGCTTTTTGTCATCCTTATTATGCAACGACCTGTCGTAGCTTCGGGCTATAGATATGTACTGCCAGCGCAAGGACGAAGCAAACACTACCACCCACCAGCACTGCTGTTGGCGCGCCATAAGTCTGCGCCATCCAGCCAACAAATAAGCTTCCGAACGGCGCGACGCCGTTGAGCGCCCAGAAATAAGCGCTGATGACGCGCCCGCGCAGGTGGTTGGGCACGAGCAATTGGATCAACGTGTTGGTCATCGCCAGTTGGGTCACGGTGCCCCAGCCGATCAGCGTCATCAACGGCAGCGACATCGGCAGCGTTGTGGAAAAAGAGAGACCGACCAGCGCGCCCGCAAACACGAACTGCCCGACGGTCATCAACAACCCCTTGCGTTTCATCATGCTGAAGGTCGCGAGTGTGACGGCCGCAATTAATGCGCCGACGCCTTGCGCCGTGATCATTGCGCTGTTGCGCGCCGCGATGAGCGCCTCGGTGTCGTTGGGCTGACTGAAGATGTCGCGCGCGAACACCGGCACCTGCTGGATCGACGGAAAGCCGATGAATCCCGGCACTGCAGCCGTGACGATGAGCAGCGCGACCACTGCGGTTGCGAAGATGTAACGCTGACCCTCGCGGAACTCGGTCATTGCGCCTGTGTGCGGCCCGACGTTCGAACTGTACTCGCTGTTGGTATGGACGAAGAATAAGCTGATGATGATGAACAGGTAGCTCACGCCATTGGCAAAGAACGCCCAGCCTTCGCCCCCGCCCTGCAGCACCACAAGCAATGGCCCCGCCAATGCTGGGCCGAGGACGCGCGCCGCATTGAAGATGGTCGATTGCAACGCGATGGCGTTGGGCAGCGCCTGCTTGCCAACCAACTCGATCAGCATGGCCTGGCGCGCGGTGATCTCGATCGAGTTCGCAACACCGAGGATGAACGCCATCACGACGATGTGCCAGATAGTGATGAGCCCGGTGAGCGAGAGGAATGCCAGCCCGAACGCCTGCAACATCATCACTGACTGCATGATGATGACCACCTTGCGTTTGTCCATGCGTTCGACCAGCACGCCCGCCGGCAGCGTGAGCAGCAGTGCGGGCACCGCAGAGGCAAAGCCGATCAAACCGAGGTAAAACGGCTGACCGCTGATGCGATAGGCCAGGTAGGGCTGTGTGGTGTTCTGCATCCACGTGCCGATCAGCGAGATGAACTGGCCGATCCAGAAGATGCGAAAGTCGCGCGAATTGAGCGCGGGGAAGCGGTTCGAAATTGTGGCTGTGATGTTCATGTCACTTGAAACGTGTGAATCGTAACCATGAGAACGGGATCAGGCATCGTATGGCGGGGTCGATAGAGTCTCGCTGACAAGCTGGCGCAGGAAGTGAGTGGAGCGCAATGTGCGTTCGAGGACAAACGCCAGGTAGCGGCGGATGGTCTGTTCGACCTGCGCATGGATGGCCGGAGTGACTTCCAGAGGGCTGATTTCCTCGTAGCGGCGCGTCTGCAGTGCGCGCAGCAGGCGCATGGCGCTGACGGGCACAGGCATCGCATCGCGCGACATGCGCGCCGCCGCAACCGACAGCACCCCGCCCTCAAGCGATGAGCAGCTCACAACCAGCGGGGCGGGCGCGCCGGCCGGCGGCTGAGCGCACTCAGCGTCGATGTTGACCGCCTCGCCGGTGCGGACACATTTGAATAACTGTGGGCGATAGCCCGTGATCGTGAGCAGGCGCATCTCGAAATAGCGCGCCGCGAGCGCGGGGTCGGGCGAGTCAGCCACCCAGCTTAGCCCCTCGGCCAGCAAGTCGTAGAGCGCATGATCCTCGCTGCCTTCCTGCGCAAACGCGTCGATCAACTCGCTGAGGTAGTGAGCTGTGCTGCCGCGCAGCAGGTCCTCGCGCAGCGGGCGATAGGGTTCGACCATCTCGGCCTGGCTGATGATGTCGAAGCTGCGCCCGCGCGCCAGCAGCAGCTTCACGCGGGTGAACAATTCCACATGTCCCGCCTTGCGGCTGGTGATCTTGCGCACGCCCTTGGCAATCACGCGCAGCTTGCCCAGCTCAGGCGTCATCAGGGTGAGGATGCGGTCAGCCTCACCGAAGTTGCTATGCCGGATAACGATTGCCTCAGTCGCGTATAAACGTGCTCTACTCATGGTTCGGAGAGATTGGGGATTAGAGATTCGAGATCAGGGCTCGGATTTCAATCTCCACGCGAAGCGTCCAATCTCTAATCTCCCTTCTCTAACCTCTGACACTCTGCGCAAAAGTGCGTGCTGCGCTGCCCGACAATGATACGCGTGATGGGGGCGCCGCAGGCAACGCATGGTTTACCGGTCTGGCCGTAGACTTGGAAGCTCTCCTGGTAGTTGCCGCCGGGATAGACCCAGTCGAAGCTCGCGCCGTTTGCGCGCACGCCATCATTAAGCACCTTGTGAATGGCCTCGTGCAGGCGCAGCGCTTCTGCCGCGGTCAACGATTGCGCCAGGCGCTGCGGGTGCAGCTTCGCCCGGAAGAGCGATTCATCGGCATAGATGTTGCCCACGCCGGCGATGAACGCCTGATTGAGCAACAGCGGTTTGAGCGCGCCGCGCCGCGATGTGATGCGCTGGACGAAGTCCGCGGCGCCGATCTGGAGCGCATCGGGGCCGGTCCTGCCCGTCACGCTGACGGGGTCGTCGACCAGGCACACGCGACCGAACTTGCGCGCGTCGTCGAAGCGCAGCGCCCAACCCTCGTCGAGCAACCACACTACGCGCGCATGCGCGCTGTAGGCCTCGGCCTGCGGGACAACGTTGAGCCGCCCGCTCATGCGCAGGTGCACCAACATGTAGGACGGGAGAGATGAGGAGATTTGGGATTGGAGATTTGGGATTGGCGTTAGTTCGATGATGAGCCATTTGCCATGGCGACTGACGGCTGTGACGCGGCAGTTGCACGCGCGTTGTTCGAAGGTTGCGGCGGGCATGGGCCCTACTTCGCGCGCCCACAGAACGCGCGTCTCGAGGATCGTGCGCCCGATGAGTGACGGACGGTCAATGGCTGATTGTGCTGCGCCGGGCGCCCCGTCCGTGACGTATTCCTGGCGACTTTCGCGCAACTTGCGACCTTCGCGCAACTGGCGAGCGACCGTTTCAACTTCTGGCAATTCAGGCATATGGCATCCTCAGGCGTGCTGGTCCAACAGCATGTGAACGAGCGTGCGCAGTGGTTTAAAACCCATTGCCTGCAGCACAGCGTGCGAGGCCTCATGCGGGCGCGACTGGGTGGCGAGCAGCGGTCTGCCGACGTAGATATCGAAATGCTTCAACGCCGGCTCCAGCAGCGCGATGCCGCAGCCTTCATCGGCGCCGGCGTCCAGCATCAGCTCGACGTGGTGCTCTGACGACTCAATGTTTACGCGCGTGCGCACAGCGCCGGCAAAGCGCGCCCCGACTTCGCCCACCAGCCAGCGTTCCGGGCTGCCGCTGAAGAAGTTGGTCAGCGACCAGCGCAGACCGAGGTGATACATGCGCTCGTCAAATGGCTCGGCGTAGGACAGTTCATCGGGCACATTCAGCCGCGTCGCGCGCCACACATTCTCGGCGTCGGCCCAGCCGGCGCGGCGAACTGCGAGGGCGCTGGCCGCCGATACATCATGCCACACGGGCTGCGCGCGCACGGACGGGCGGCGGTAATAGGCGACGGCGCCGACAGAATGGAAGCCGTGCTTTTCATACAGGTGCTGGGCGGGGCTATTGCCTTCGACCACTTGCAGGGCGATGGTGCGCGCGTTGCGGATGCGGGCATAATGGATGATCGCACTGAGCAGGGCCGAGGCAATGCCGCGATTGCGGTGGGCCGGGTGCGTGGCCACGTTGCCGACCACCCATGTGTCACGGCGGGTGGGATTGCGCTGGATGCCCACATTACCAAGAACCCGGCCATCCTCGACCCACACAAACCCGGGTGATCCCTCCATGAGGAGCGATTCGAACGGGCCATAGTTGCGCAACATGCGGATCATGCGCAGTCCGCTTTCGTCGATGCCCTCATCGCGAAACGACAATTCGAGGAGATCGGCAATGGACGACCCATCACGCCATGCGTCAATCAGCCGGATATGCGGATCGAGCGCCTCCAGCGAAATACTACTTAAACCAGCCACCATGTTTTCGGTATTGTACCCGCCGATACCAGGAATGGAATGCGGAGATCAAGCAGCTGTCTGGAAAGTAGTGACAGTTCGTCATGGCTCCATGTTTATCATCAGCCCACGCGTAATGGTCAACGCTCTGACCAGCAAAAGGAGTGCGGCTCCCCGGATCGCGCGGACAACAAGTTTCTCGCAGCGGCCGTTGAGGGTAAAGCAGACTACCTTGTCAGCGCGGACAAGAAACACCTTCTCAGCCTGGGCGAGTATGAAGGCATCCATATGCTGACGGCGCGACAGTTCATCAGCAAGTTGGATGAGACTGATCGCCCGGAGCCGATTAGCAACGCTTGAAATCGCCGCACACAAGCGATCCTTCGGAAACGCGCGGAGACGTCATCTCTTAACCGGCTTTGAGCCGGTTTTGGCTTGGCAAGCCAGACGCCGAATTCCATTCGGTGGCATTCCCGGCGCACCGAACGTGTCGTGCCGAAACCCTGCGAGAGGTGTCTGGCAGGGAGCCGGGTCCACTTTATGAGGCGACTTATGTCGTTAGCGCATCACGATGATCAAGCGCAACTTCCTCGTTATGAATGTTGCCTCAAATGCCCCGATGTCGCAGTGCAGGCCAAAAGGTCGTTGAACGCCGCGCTCATCTGTGGCGGGGCAGACAGAGTCGTCGCCAGCATCGATGGCTGGGCTTCCAGGTAAGAGCGCTAAAGTCGGAACTCGTAAGGGGTTTATATAGAGAAGTATGTTCGGTGCTGATCCTAGCCGCGGATTGGTGTTTGTCAAAGAACCACCGGCGCCAAAGTGACATGTGTCAGCGTCTTCCAGGTTGTGCCCGCCATCCATAATTCCGCCTTCTATGCCGGCGCAATTCGCGCCTGAGGAACTGTCGGCCACAATGGTGTTTGTGAGTGTTAATGTGCCACTGTTGTAAATGCCGCCCCCAAGAGAGGCCCAGTTACCAGCGATTGTGTTGTTAACCAGATTCAGTGTTCCGGAGTAGCTGTTCAGAATAGCGCCGCCCAACCCATCAACTCCATAGGACGGTGCGTTACCGGTGAGTGTAGAGTTGCTCAAGTTCAACGCGGCATTGTTGAAGATTGCGCCCCCTTCGCTAGACCTGTTACCCATAAAAGTGCTTTCGCTCACGATGGCGATGCCTGCTCCAGTATCGTCGCCGTTGACGATGGCGCTGCCACGATCAGCGGTGTTACTGAAAAATGCACTGGCAATGACGCTTAGTATCGCGTGATTCTCAATACCGGTGGCCTCGTTTACGAATATGCTGCGATCCACTGTAGCGATACCATCGTTCAGGATGTTGGCGCCTTGTCCATCACCACCACGAGAGAAGTAACTATCACTTATATGAACAGAACTACCAAGTTGGTTGTATATAGCGTTTCCATACATTGCTGCATTCTCGTAAAACCAACCAGAGATAACAAAAAGGATGCCCGCGTTATAGATTGCTCCTCCATAGCCAGGCTGACCTCCCCAAGGTTGACTCCAAGCGTGTGACCATGAAAAACCACTTTGGACAATAGTGAGGATGCCGCTGTTATAGATTGAGACTCCGTTGCATAAGCATGACTCGCCACCGAGTTGCATTCCAATGAGTGTTACGCTCGCACCTGCATCAACCTGAAAGAGGCGATGAAAATAGATATTGTCACCCGTAATGTAAATCCAGCCTACTCTACCTGCAGTACCGTCTATTGTGAGTGATTTGCTGATTTCAATCTGCCCGAATTCACCTAGATATAGCGTTTTATTGATACGGAATACATCCGGGCTGAAGATGATGGTATCGGCATTTGCGGCATCTAGCACCACTTGACGCAGGGAGCCTGGAGCCCCGTCCACCGTGTTGGTGACCACGCGGATGTTTTGCGCCTCGTATGCGCCGATATCGCAGTGTGCGCCAAACGGGCGCGGCATACCCCTGGCATCCGTGGGCGGGCAGTCCGCATCATCCCCCGCATCAAAAGCCTGGCTACCAGGGTGTATCGCCATCGTCGGGATAGCCAACCCTGGCTCGTTAATCTGCAAAGGACCCAGGAGTGGTATGGCGTCGCCATCTGAGGCATCGATCACGGCCTGACGAAGCGACCCTGTCCCGGAGTCAAGCGTGTTAGTGACAGGCACAGTCGCGGCGTATACCGGTTGCGCAAATAATAGAACTACGATCGAGAGCGCAGCGAAGGTCAACAACAACAGCCCACTGTGTTTCATTGTGGTATGCCTCTGTGAGTCGGCAGTGAATATTACGTCTCCATGCGTGTTGCCGTACCCGCATTCCATTCTACTCTTCAACACCCAGGGCGAGTTCTGTGTCTACCCCGGCAACGTGCGCCACGCCGAATATCTGCAGGAGTAAGAGCGTCTTAGCCGACCAGGCAGTGCCGCCCACGCGATACGTTATGCCATTTGCCTAGTACAATCACCTCGTGGCACAAAAGTCTATCAGCACTGTCGCAGCCCAGCTGCGCACAAATATCCAGACGGTTGTTATTGGCAAGGATGACGTCATCGATCTCGCACTGGTCGCGTTGTTGTGCGAAGGCCATATCCTGATCGAAGACGTGCCGGGCATCGGCAAGACTACGCTGGCAAAGGCCATCGCCCGCAGCCTGAATTGTTCGTTCAAGCGCATCCAGTTCACCCCCGACCTGCTGCCCAGCGACGTCACCGGCATCTCCTATTTCAACCAGAAGACGCAGGCGTTCGAGTTCCGCGCCGGGCCCATCTTCGCCCAGGTGGTGCTGGCTGACGAGATCAACCGCGCCACACCGCGAACGCAGTCGGCGCTGCTCGAGGCGATGCAGGAGCGCCAGGTCACCGTCGAAGGCGATTCGATGGCGCTCGCGCGCCCGTTCCTTGTGATGGCGACGCAGAACCCGATTGAACTCGAAGGCACCTTCCCGTTGCCCGAGGCGCAGATCGACCGGTTCTTGTTGCGCATCAGCCTCGGCTATCCCAGCGAGGAGGAGGAGCATCGCATCCTGGCGCGCTTCGAGCGCCTGGACCCGTTCGACACACTCAAGGCGGTGGTGGATGTGGAAGACCTGCTGGCGTTGCAAGCGCAGGTGCGCGCCATTCGCGTCGAGCGCAGCGTGGCTGACTATATCGTCAAACTGTGCCGGAGCACGCGCAATGCCGCCGGTGCGCAGATAGGCGTCAGCCCGCGCGGCACCATGGCGCTGTATCGCGCTGCGCAGGCGTTTGCCGCCATCCACGGTCGCGACTATGTGCTGCCAGATGACGTCAAGACGCTGGCGCCGTATGCGCTGGCGCACCGCATCGTGGTGGACGGGCAGAGCCGCTTGCGTGGACGCAAGGCAGAAGACATCCTGCGCGACGTGCTCGAACGCACACCGGTTCCGGTGGACACGGTGTAATGCTTTTCGACGAACGCTGGATCACCCTGCTTGTGTTCATCACGCTCATCGGCGTGATCGTGCGCGCGCCTGCGTTAACTGCGCTGGGCGTGCTCACCCTGTCGCTCGTCAGCGTCAGCGAATTTCTGCGCCGGCGCGTGTTGAAGGATGTGATTTACGAGCGGCGCTTTAACGAGACGCGCTTGTTCATGGGCGAGATACTCGAGGTCTCGTGCAACCTGACCAACCGCGGCCGCCTGCCGGTCGTCTCGCTCTTTGTGGATGACAGCGCACCCGCGGGATTGCAGCTTGCTGACGACGACCCTTCCGCGAAGTTCAACGCTGACGACCGCGTCAACCTGGCGCAACACTCAGCGCTCAAACCGGGCGAGCACACCGCGCGCGTGACGCGCCTGCGCGCCATGAAGCGCGGTTACTATTCATTTGGGACGGCGTATGTGCGCGCGTTCGACATCCTTGGCCTGTCGATGTCAGAGCGGACTGATCGCACCGCCGATAGGCTGATTGTTTATCCCCGCGTGTTCTCGCTGGAGGCGCTCGGCCTGCCAACCCGCGACCCGTTCGGCCAGTTTGCCGCACTGCGCCGGCTGATCGAGGACCCTTCGCGCATCATGGGCGCGCGCGATTATCGCTATGGCGATCCGTTTCGCCAGGTGCACTGGAAAGCCACCGCCCATATGGGCCGCCTGCAGACGCGCGTGTGCGAGCACACCAGCGAACCGACCGCCGTGATCATGCTGAACGTGAGCACGTTCGAACAGGACTGGCGCGGCAGCGACGTGGAACGCTATGAATGGGCGCTCTCTGTGGCGGGCAGCATGGCCGTGTGGGCGGGAGAGGCCGGCGTGACCATCGGCCTGTCCTCGAATGGCACCGCGCCGTATCTGCCGTCGGCATTGCGCGTGCGCCCGCGCCGTTCGCCCGGCCAACTGGCGCACGTGCTCGAAAGCCTGGCCGTGATGTATTCGTTCGCGCTCTCGTCGTTTGACATCTTCCTGCTCACCGAACAGCGCCATCTGCCCATGGGCGCGACGCAGATCGTGGTGACCGCACTGCTCACGCCTGAGATTGCCGCTGCGCTGTTGCGCTTGTACGACCTTGGAAAGAATATCATTGTGATATCGGTGGATCGCGAGCCTCCCGACATAACCAATCTGCCTTTCCCGGTTTACCACGTGCCGCCTTTAGAGTCATACTGGACGGGTGGTTACTGGGATGCAAACGGCAAGCCGGTCGATCCGGTGGTGTTGAGGGAATCACAGGTCGGCGCCGGGCAGCCCGGGCCGGCTGAACCTAAGGCAGGAGTGCGGGCGTGAACCAGCGGCGCATCGCCCTGCTCATCCTGTCTGCGCTGGCCGAGGCCTCGGTGATAGAGCCGCTGCTGCTGCTCCTGCCATCGCCATTGCGGCAGGCTGAGCCAGTTGTGGCGCTTGGGGTAACGTGGGTGCTGCTGTGCGCCATCGCGTTCATGCGGCGCTGGCTGGCGCATCGCGATGCGTCCGCGCTCACACAGCGACTCGTGGCCGGCGCATGGCTGGTAGGAATGTTCGCCGCTGCACTGATCACAGTGAATTCCTCAAGCAACCTGGACCCGCGCAGCCTGTCGGTGATCTTCGTGGAGTTTTTCGGTGTATTGCTCATCTGGTGGCGCGGCATGGCGCTGGGAACAACCTCGCTGGGGCCAGACTCGGCACGACTGCGACTGCAAATCGGGGTGTTATGTTTCGTCCTGTTTGCCACCGCCACAGCTCTAAACCCGAACAACAACCTGGTTTCGTTTATCCTGCCCTTCCTGGCAGGCGCAATCTTTTCCATGCCGCTGGCGCACATCGATCACGTGGAAAAAAGCGAGAACGGGCGACCTGTGCCGTTCGATCGCAAATGGTGGCGCGGGCTGGGCTTCGGGGTCGGCATACCGCTCTTCTCCAGCATGGCTATCGCGATGCTGGTCACTGGCGATGCGCTGGGCACAGGGTTGCGCCTGTTGATCGGGATCGTCCTGTTGCCTGTGTTGGTCGTCGCCTTCGTATTCGGGTACATTATCACCTACATCGCAGCGCTCCTCTTCAGCAACATCAAGAGAAACCCGCTGGATTTAGTATCGAATTTCAGCGCCATGCTGGCGCCACTGCAGGAACAGGCAAAAAAGGCCGCCGATCCGGCAATTGTGATATCTCCCGAAGTGCGCTATGCGATAGGGCTGACTGCGCTTGCAATCATCATCATCGTGGTGATCTGGCAGACGGCGCGGGCGCGGCGCGATGCTGAGGGGGTGCGCGCCCAGAGCGACAACCTGCTGGACCTCCAGCCAGAGGAAGTGCCCCCGCCCACGATCGATGCCGCGATTCTGAACACGTTCAACCTGCGCCGCTGGCTGGCCGCGGTCACGATCCGGCGCATCTACGCGCGCATGAGCCACGAGGCGGGCAAACGCGGCTTTGGGCGCAAGCCTGCGCAGACGCCGAACGATTATGCGCCTTTCCTGTCACTAGCGTTCCCAGGCGTGGATGCCGATCTGCGCATCATCACCGACGCCTACATTGCCGCGCATTATGGCGAGGCGCCCGACACCGATGAGGGCTTGAACGCCATTCGGCAGTCCTGGGAACGCGTTCACGCTGTGCCCAGACAGAAGGGCACGGGGACAGGGGATAAGCCGGATGGAGAGAAGCGGGTTGGGAGTCGAGGCAGCGCAGGCATATTTAAGGTTTAGACGCGCTGGGACAAAAAGGGGGGTGTTTATCGCAGGCCGCTGACACACTGGCCGAGTTTGAGCATGTTGCCCGCGTTGCAGGGCTGCAGGATAAAGCCCGCCAGCCCCACGATGAGTAGCAGGACGGCGATCATCTTCACAATGTCGCGCCAGCCGATGCCAAGGAGTTGCAGGCGCTGCATCAACGGCGTGCTTGCGTAGCGTCCCGTCCCGCGCAGGAACAAAGGCATGAGAACGCCCGTCAGCAGGCCGAAGGTCAGCGCTGCCAGCGGCGTGTGCATCGTCGCTGGAATGGACGCGGGTAACCGGCCCATAAGAACTATCGCCGACAGCCACGCGATGCTGTTGACCAGCAACCATGCCAGTGCGAACAGACCCGGCGCCCGGCTGTAGAGCAGCGCCGCTTGTGTTGCAGCCATCAACAGAATGGTGGATGACCCCGGCAACGGAATGCCAAAAGCGCGGTCGATGATCGTTCCCGCCGTGATGGCAAGCGCAGTGAGAAACGCCCACCAGGGCGCCTCGCGCAAGCGCCTGCGCGCGACAAGCCACTGCATTAACCCGACTATGCCGCCATAGACGGTAGCGATCAGCAGTTGCGCAGACGCGTCGCTGGCGCGCGCGCTCAACGGGTCAACGATCAGCGCCCCGGCCAGCCACGTGATGATCGTCGCTATCATCCATCCGACCCAGAGCGGGATGGCGACGCCTTGAATAGCATCGATCACTCTCTGGCCACGAGCGGCAATCGAGGCGGGAATCTTCAGGTCGGGCAGTTGAATCCGCGGCAGGCGCAGTCCCTCGCTGGGGCTGTTAGGGCCATGGCGGCGGCGGACGGTTTGCCAGCGGGACCGCATGCGCGTCGCAGTCCCGCTGTTGGCGTCCATGCCAGGGATTGTCAGCGGGTGCGGGTTAGGGGCGTTGCAACGCGGACAGAAGCGCAGGTGTACCGAGAAGATATGGCCATTGGCGCAGGGGATCAACGCTTTTTCCGCGTCGTCCAGCGCCTCCACCCATTCGTCCGGCGTTGGACGTTCGCGCGGGGCAGTATGTCCATCGACGAAACAGCGCTGGAACAGTTCGACCACGCGCGGATGCAGGATATTCAACGGCGGCATGTTTGGTGGCGGCGCCACTGGCCCGCCCGACCCGCTCATATACGGGTACCAACCCTGCTTGATGCGATCCTCGATCGACGGCGGGTCGCCCGCGCCGAGCCACTGGGCGCGAAACGGGTGGCTGCCGTCCATCAGCAATTGGAAGACGAGCACGCCCAGCCCGAAGCAGTCGTGCTCGGGTTTGCGCGGCAGGTCGCGGAAAGTCTTGCCCTGCAGTTCGGGCGGGGTGTATTCGGGCTTGCCCACCGGGCAGTAGAACATGCGCCCATGCGCGTGCACCTGAAACGAATCCGTGTCGATCAGTGTGACGAGCGCGCGTGGCGTGACCAGCACATTGCTCTCGTTCAGGTCGCCGACGACGTAGTTCTTGTCGTGAAGCGCTTTGAGCGCCTTGGCCAGATTGCGGGCGGTGCGGTGCTGGTAGCGCCAGTCGAAGCCGGGCAGGATGCGCGCGCGAATACGCGGGTTAAACACCCCCAGCAGTGAGGCCGCGTTGGTGATGTGCGGCATGAGATACCCGGCGAGTTGACCGGGCGGGTTGTATAGCAGATCGAGCGGCCAGGCAATGCTTGCATGCGTCGCACCGTTGGTTTTGCCAGAGAGGAGTCCCGGATCATCCGGAGGGTGGTTTTTCATCCACGCCAGCTTGTCCGCGTAATCCTGTGGCGGGTGCGTGTACAGCTTGGCGATCAGCCCGGGCTGGGCCGGCACAGGATAGACGGCGCCTTCACCGCCCCGGCTGAGTTCCGGGCCGAGCGTGACTGGTTTGCGCGCGGAGTCGTAGACGAGCATGCCTGGGCTGAGTGTAACCGCAAATCGTCACGACTGTTCTGTGACGATCGTCGCTCGCGTCTCGCGTAAAAGTCGCCGTTTGGGATACACTGCTAATTAGAGGACAGACGATATGGCAAAGCGTAAAGCAACAGCAAAACAGATCCGCGTGGGCGTGATCGGTGTCGGGCGCGGACAGTCGTTCATGCGTCAGGCGCCCTATGCAGGAATGGAACTTGTCGCTATCTGCGACACATGGGAAGAACGGCTGCGCAAAGTGGGCGAGGAACTCGGCGTCGCCACGTACACCGACTACGACCAGTTCCTGCAGCACGACATGGACGCCGTCATCACGGCGAACTACTTTCACCAGCATGCGCCATTTGCAATCAAGGCGCTCCGCGCAGGCAAGCATGTCATGAGCGAAACCTCCGCATGCAAGACGCTGGCCGAAGGCGTCGCGCTGATTCGCGAGGTGGAGAAGAGCGGCAAAATCTACATGTTGGCGGAGAACTACCCCTATACCGCCGTCAACATCGAAATGCGCCGGCGGTACCAGAACGGGGAAATCGGCGACGCGTTGTATGCCGACGGTGAGTACAACCACCCCATGGCGTTGGATGACGTGATGCGCATCTCGCCGGGGTTGACGCACTGGCGCAACAATCTCCCCTCAACCTACTACTGCACCCACGCACTCGCGCCGTTGATGAGCGCGACGGACACATGGCCGGTGTCTGTCAATGGACTATCCATCGCCACACCCGAAGGCTATATCCCGCTCAGCCCGCGCCGCGGTGATATCGGCGCGGTCATCCTATGCCGCATGGACAATGGCGCCGTGTTCAAACTGTTCCAGACTGGCGTGCCGGGGCACAGCATCTGGTATCGCATCCACGGCACGCGCGGATTAATGGAGCATACGCGCGGCCCTGGTTACTGGGGGCCGGGACAACTGCGCATCGCCCATGATCCATGGGAACTGCGGCCCGATGAGGTTACTGAACAGACCTACCTGCCGGACTTCCCCGAATGGGCGCAGGACGCGGCTCGCACCGGGCACGGCGGCGGCGATTACTTCACCACATATCACTTCGGCGAGGCGATCCGCAGCGGCAAGCCCCCCTACCTCGATGTCTATCGCGGCGTGGCGATGTCCATCGTCGGCATCCTAGCATGGAAGAGCGCGTTGCAGAATGGCGCGCCGTTCGCCGTGCCCGATTTTCGGGACGAGAAGCAACGCCAGCAGTATGCGGACGACCACTGGTCGCCCTTTCCTGAGGATGCCGGCCCTGGCCAGCCACAACCCAGCATACGGGGCAACATCAAACCCAGCGCCGCGGCGATCCGCTATGCCCGCAAGATATGGAAGGAGATCGGGTACAAAGAACAGTGATCGCGTGAGGGTGACCGGGATGACACACGGGTCATCCCCTACGCGCATAAACGCGACGACACATACGTCATCCCCCCCACGTAGATGCGAACCCGTGTGTTCGCCCGGTGTGATGGCGAGACGAGGAACGGGATGACACACGGGTCATTCCCCACGCGCATAAACGCGACGACACACAGGTCATCCCCCCCACGTAGATGCGAACCCGCGTGTTCGCCCGATGTGATTGCGAGACGAGGAACGGGATGACACACGGGTCATCCCCTACGCACATAAACGCGACGACACATTGGGTCATCCCTCCACGTAGATGCGAACCCGCGTGTTCGCCCGGTGTGATGGCATGACGAGGAACGGGATGACACATGGGGCATTCCCTACGCGCATAAACGCGACGACACAGAGGTCATCCCCCCCACGTAGATGCGAACCCGCGTGTTCGCCTAAGGATACCAAGCGTACTTTTCATCTTGCGCCGTGCGGAAGTCGGATTAATAATGTAGACGGCCTGTGCAATCACAGGCTGTGTCGGCCGTATCTGGCCAGGATGGTATTTACAACAATGAAACAAGGTCATGACGCTTATCAGCAGCGCATCGATGTGCTTCGCAAGACGAAGATGGAGCACACGGCGCAGAAACTGGAGCAAACGGGTTACTTCAACGTCGACGATGATGGCCGCATGCCGTGGCCGGAGCCGATTCCGTTCACGCCGAAATCGAACCACCCCTCGGGCGGGTGCTACGGCGCGCGGAGCATCGGCGAAAACTTCCGCGCCTGGCTCGACGTGCATCCCGTGTACATTCATCCGCAGAGCGCGCTCGCCGGCGGCTGGATCACCTACGTCCCCGGTGTGGGCGGCTGGAAACCCGAAGACCGGCCAGCCCATCTGCGCCCGCTGCACAAAAAGTACAACCTGCGGCCAGGCATTGGCGCGCAGAACCACCTTGGCCCGGATATGAAGATCGGCCTCGACCTGGGATGGGGCGGGTTGCTGGCAAAGATTCGCGACTACCGCGCCCTGAACCAACCCACAGACACCGGCTTCTATGATGCCGAGGAGAACCTCGTGCTGGGCGTGCAGGACTGGATCAAGCGCCATGTGACCAAGGCGCGCGAGATGGCCGCGGTTGAGAGCGATCCCGCGATACGCGCCAACCTGCTGGCGATGGTCGAAACGAACGAGTGGCTGGTCGATCACGCGCCGCGCACGTTGCGCGAGGCGTGTCAGTTCCTCGCCTGGTTCCAGTGCATCGACCGCATGTGGGGCCGCGGCGGCGCCCTCTCGCAACTCGACGAACTCTTGCGACCTTACTATGAAGCCGATGTGGCTGCGGGCCGACTTGTCGACGATGAGGAGGCTGTGTGGTTTCTCGCCAGCCTGTTCTTCAACGACACACACTACTCGCAGATCGGCGGGCCGACGCCGGACGGCAGCCGCGACCTGACAAGCGCGATGTCGTTCATCATCCTCGAAGCCACGCACCGGCTGAAGATTCCATCCAACATCGCGTTGCGCGTGCATGATGGGCTGAACCCTGAATTGTTCCGCCTCGCGGTGAAGTATCTGTTTGAGGACGGCACCGGCGTGTGTTACTCATGCTCGAAGGGGCTGGACGAAGGCTATGCCCGCAACGGGGTGCCGATTCAACTGGCGCGCATGCGCGCGAAGGTGGGCTGCAACTGGACGTGCCTGCCCGGCATCGAGTATCCTATTCAGGACTGCACGCGCCAGTGTCTGACCAAGCCATTCCTGCTGGCCTTTGAAGAGATGATGGCGGACGCGAACGCGTCGCACAGCCTCGAAGCGTTGTGGGCGCGGTACGCGGCGCATGTGGCGATTTCGGTGGACGTGATGAAGCAGGGCTTCGACTGGCACATGGATCACCACGCGGCAAACCATATCGAGATCGTGCTCAATCTATTCTGTCACGGGCCGATCGAACGCGGGCTGGATGTGTCGGCGGGCGGCGTGGATATCTACCGCCTGACCTTCGACGGCGTCGGGCTGGCAACCGTGGCCGACTCGTTTGCGGCCATTGAGCAACGCGTGGTTAACGAGAAGCGCCTGACGTGGGATGAACTGGCCGATTGGCTGGCGCGCGACTTTGGGCGCGGTGACAGCGACCCGGCTGTCGTCAAGGACGGCGAGCGGGTGCGCCTGATGCTGAAGAACATCGCGCGCTTCGGCACTGGCAACTCGCGCGCCGACGCATGGGCCAAGCGCATTGCGGAAACGTATGTTGACCTCGTGCGCGGCACGCCCACGGCAAAAGGCTTCACAGTCATCCCCGGCCTGTTCTCACATGGCGACGTGATCGGCATCGGCAAGGAACTGAGCGCGACGCCGAACGGGCGGCATGCTGGCGACGCCATCTCACACAGCGTCGATCCCGATCCTGGCTTTATGCTCGGCGGCGGGTCAGCGCCAACAGCTAAGTCGAACGCCGTAATAGCGATGCAGCCGGGTTGGGGCAACAGCGCCCCGCTGCAGATCGACTTCGACAAACACCTGGCGCAGGAGTACGGCGGGGTCGAAGCCATCGAGGCGATGATCAAGACGCACAACGCGCAGGGCGGCACGCTGGTCAACATCAACGTGATCTCGAAGAAGCAGGTGCTTGAAGCACACGCTGACCCGGAGAAGTATCCCGACCTCGTCGTGCGCGTCACCGGCTACAGCGCCTACTTCAAGATGCTTTCGCCGGAGTATCGGCAGCAGGTGGTGGATCGGATATTAGCGGAGGATTAGGGCTGCCGGATTTCGGATTTGACCACGGAAAAGACGGAAGACACGGAAACGGACTTCGCCGCACTGTGGATCATAGCACGCGCAAAACCCTGCGGGTGTGGCTTGGCGTACCGCGGTCTTGATAGGCACACCCGCAGGGTTTCTCGGTCTGGTCGTACAATGCGGACATTCACAGGAGGGCGTTATGAGATTAGAAGGGAAGAACGCAATTGTCACCGGTGGCGCGGCAGGGATTGGCAAGGCTATCGCGATAGCGTTGGCAAATGAGGGCGCGAACGTGGCGATTGCCGATGTGCAGATGGAGAAGGCTGTTGCCGTCGCCGAACAGATCCGCGCACTTGGACGGAAGTCCGTCGCGATCAAGTGCGATGTCGGCGATAGCGCGCAGGTGGATCGCATGGTGGCGCAGGCGGTTGCGGACCTTGGCGGGGTGCATATCCTCGTCAACAATGCGGCGATCATTTCCGATGGGTCGTTCTGGAACGTCAGCGACGAAACCTGGAACCGGTTGATCCGCAACAACCTGTCCAGCGTGTTCTACTGCTCGCGCGCCGTCGCGCGTGTGTTGATCGCGCAGAAGCAAGGCGGGCGCATCATCAACATGTCGTCGATCCACGCCACGCTCTCCGAGCCGTCGGCGGGGCCGTACACGGCGGCCAAGGGCGGCATCGAGGCGTTCTCGCGCACGATGGCGACCGAACTCGCGCCATACAAGGTCAACGTGAACTGCGTGGCGCCAGGCGCGACCTTCAGCGAACTGACCACGCCGATGTACACCGAGGCGGTTAAGCAGGCGCTGTTTCAGCGCGTGCCGATGAAGGAGATTGCGCAACCCGAATGGATCGCTGCCGGCGTGGTATTCCTCGCCTCGGACGAGTCGCGCTATATGACCGGCCAGGTGCTCACCATTGATGGCGGCTACGTCATGGATGGCAGCCTGCCGGGCGCGAAGTACTGGACTGAATAAGCCTGTCTGCGTGGGATATCTGATCGCTCACGCCGAGATCGCGGTCGCGCGAATCGATTGTGATCAGAAACAGAGCGCACGGTGGATAACTGACGGCGTTTTTCACCGTGCGGCGTAATAATTGTGCGAAATGGGTGGATAACCCTGTATAAATCTGTGGATGCGTGTGGATAACTCAGGAACTCAAAATTCCAAATAACGCGTTTCCGGTTGATTACTGCGCCAGCCCCGCATTGCGCAGCCGCTCGATCAGGGCGCGCCGGCTGGTGTAGCGATTGACCAGAGGAATCAGGCGTGACTCAAACTCCGGCAACCGCTTCTGGTATACCGCCAGGTCGCGCAGATTCACCAGCAGGGCTACGGCTTGGTCGTAAGCCTTGGATTGCTTCTGCTCGATCAACTTCTCCACCCATGTCCAGGTGGGCTCCACGCGTTTGGACAGTTCTTCGAGTTCCTGAATGCGCTTCCGTTCGGCTTCCGCCTGCACGCGGCGCTGCTCTTCCTGCACGAAACGTTTGGCAGTCTCAGCGAGTTCTGAAGGCGCGGGAGTCCGCCGCGACGCGGCAGGTTTCTCAATGCCGGCCAACTCGATCAACCGTTTGCGCAGGGTGCTGCCCACCTGTGTCTCGCCTTGCAAAACGCGCAGCAGGAACGCGTCACATTCCTGGCGCGGCAGGAGCGAGAGTGCGCCGGCCAGCGCCTGATCCGAGATCGGCTGCAGCGCTTCGCTCGATTCGGCCGCAGCTTTGACCAGATACGAGTCGATGTCGAAGAACTGCATGAACGCTTTGTGGGCGGCGGTCAGCTTGCGCAGCCCTGCCGGCACAGGCGGCTGAGTCGTCTCCTCTTCCTCATCATCCTCGTCCTCGTCAGCCTCCCGCTCTGCCAGCCATGCCATGTACAACGCGCGATAGTCGCCCTGGATGATCTGTTCGCGCAAGGGGACCAGCCGGCGCAAGATGCCTTCCACATCAATCCAGTCGCTGCCCTCATCCTCGCTCAGGTCGATCTCCAGAACCTGGAATTCGCCTTCCCGAGTCAGACTGATGCGATCCTCGATGCAGAAGGCCCGGATTGCCTTCGCGTCAACGGCTGCGACCGGGAAGCGGAACGCCAACTCGCGGCTGCCCCAGTTCGCCGCGTAAAGCATGGCGTCGAAATACTTCAGCAGCACCGCGCGACGGTCATGCTTGAAATCGCCGTACGAGTAGGTGACGACGGCCTGGGTGGCGGTCGCGATGTCCATGTGACTCGATAGACCACTGACCTCTTCCAACTCCTCTTCGGTCAGCGGCCGGTCGACCGCGATCCATTCGTAGTATTGATATTCACTCATAAGATGTTGGGGTTCCTTGCCAGTTGTTCAAATTCCCAAGCATACGTAGCCACTGTCATTCATCTCACTTTGCTGGAGAGTATAGCCGATCACTTGCCGCCCGTTTGTAACACAAATAGCCGTCAGGCTTATAATCGCTTTGTCGCTAACTGTTGGTTATGGGGTTGTGGCTTGTTGGTTGGATCATTGAAACACAGATCAGCAGTTGACCGGCTTTGGCGTATTCATTGTTTTGATCGTTGAAATCGTTCGCCTTTGTTGAGCCACGTTGACGCAAAGGTACTTCACACCCGCACGCCGGCGTTGTCACTGTCAGGGAGCAACCATGGGGTTTGGAAAAATAGTCCGACGGTCCGTGTTCGTCCTGAGCATCGTAAGCACGCTTGTCTCTTCACCGCTTGGCGTTCCGGCAGCACAGAAATCACCGCAACTCCAAGTGGGTTCAGCTACCTCCACCGTGCAACTATTCCGCACAACGGTCACGCTGAGCCGTCCTACCGACCGAGCCCGGCTGGACAAGCTTGACATCAAAGTCTTGAGCGAACAGACTGGCGCGGCAACCGTTCTGGTCGATGATGAACAACTGGCGACACTGGCGCAGCTGCGCTTCGAACCGCGTGGCAGCGATGAGTTCAATTCACTCGTGAATGGTCAGGCCGTGAGCGGTCTGCGACGACCTCAAGTGACCAGCTTTGCGTCATTGACGGACTTAACGGCGGCGGTTATCACACAGGCAGCTACAGGCCAACTGTCACGTGCCAATGCACTGTCATCCCTCCGCACCGCCGTAAATGCGCTGGCACCGGAACAGGTTGCAGCGATCTCTGGAATGACGAGCCTGGATAGTGATGGCGACGGGTTAACGGACACACAGGAATCCTGGTGGTGCACCAACCCGTTGAACGCTGACAGCGACGGCGATGGAGACCCAGATGGGTCAGAAGTGCAGAAGGCCAAAGATTGGGTTGGCAACCGCCGCGCAGGGCCGCCTGACCATGGCGCACCTTTTTTGGGATGGCCGATGGTGCCAACCGATGGGCACTTTAACCCGAATTGCGTGGATGCTGATCACGACGGAGTACCGGATATGGCGGAGCGGTGGGAATTGGGGCTGAACCCGAACCGGGAATCCACCGACGGTGATAAGTTCGATGATGGGCAGGAACTGTTCGGTATTACACCCCCGAATTGGGGTCTGCTCCCACGATCTGAGGATGTCACATTCATTGGTACCGACATGCCAGCATGGGTAAAAGCTCCTGGTAATCACCCAATGGTTGCGGCGTATCCAATACCAGAGATTAACGTTATACCATCCTCGCTTACAATGCAGGCGGTAACGGTTGTTACTACTGACCACAGAGTGGAACAAAATGAAAGTCATTCATATAGTACTGCTGAGACCAACGGAACAAGCACCAGTGTGGCAGATACGCTGACGTGGAATGACTGGCAAGAATCATCCGTAGCACTGCAACAGCATTTATCGAGTGCAAGTATCTCATTGCGGCCAAGCCAAGCCACAGCAAACATTAAGGATTTCTTCAAATCTGTAACGAATGTGGCCCACTATCTCACCGCAGATTCAGTCGCGGCATTAGGATGTATAGATGCCAAACTTGTTGTTGAACCGGTAGGTATCGGACTAGAAGCGGGAGCAACGTCAAAGTATTCCGAAAACCTTTGTAAACGTACAATGGGTTGGGCAGAGAAAATATACCCAGGTTACATAGTTCCGGACCAAGAAGAGAGAGTACATCCTCTTGGCGGTACACCTGTGGTTGCTCCTGCGATTACCAATACTGTAAACCTGATGCTACTCAATAGCACTTTGGATACTAACAATATAGTGGCAGGTCTTCAGGGAGTTCAATATGCGCAGCTTCAATCCGGTCAGATCGTTGCTGAACGTCTTTACGATATAGCTAATATCCTGTCTGCTCCAGTTCGTACAACGACTAACACCCAAGGTCACTCAGAAGGAGGAGCACAAACCACAACACATTCTCAATATGAAGAACAGACTGTTACCAATGGACGTCAATTTGGTACGTCTGAAGGTTGGGGAACTGCGATAGCTACAGATTCGGCACATGCAGCTGATTTTTGGTTTACGTACAAAATTGCCAACAAGGGCACAGATTACGCGCGGCAAATCTGTAATATCGCTTTTAACATTTATATAGGTGACGCTTCAAGCCCGGCGTACACATATTTTGTCGGCCCCGATCTTGGCGGCACTGGATGCTTTGCGAATATCATGCCGACCGAAGAACATCAATATACTTCACGCCATATTCCCCTTACGCTTGACCAGATGAAAGCCATTGATCTGGGTTGGCCTGTGCGCGTTGAAGTGGCCGACTATAGTTATGGCACTGACGAGTTGTTCTATGAGAACGCGCGTAGTTCAGGGGTATTAATGGCCATCGATGATGGTCCGGCTGATGCTGATGAAACCGTCGACACGTATGTAATCCCAACGTGGGGCGATGGCGATACTATGCAGGATGTCATTGGGCGCTACTTCCCATACCAACAGGACAGCTATGGCAACTACATCGCCATCTGGACGCCTGAGTACCGCACCGATACGCCTGTCTGGTGCATTGAACCGAGGCGCAACAGCCTCATTACGAATCAACTGTGGTGCAAACATGCGTTGTCCACAGCCGACTGGTGGAATATCTACCTAAATAATCTTGGTGACGGCACAACCCAACTCCAGGATACATTAGCTGCACCGAACTCGACTGCGTTGTTCCGCTTCAACCAGGACAGCGACCTGGATGGGTATAGTGACCGCACCGAATTGCGCCTGGGTACCAACCCGCATGATGCTGCTTCTCACCCGAAACCAGAATTACTCGCAGGTGTAAACAACATCCGCAATGGCAACGATGTGACATCGTCGCTCTCACTGCTCAATACCGGGCTATATGATGCTTATGGAGTGGAAGCAGTCATAATCGCGCCGGATGATTCGATTTCCATTACCAACAACACGGTAGGTGGGAGCGGGCGCGTGAAGGCGCAGAAGTCAGTGGTCGTGGGTAGTTCCATCAAGCTGCCTGATCCACTGCCGACCAACTGGACGCAGTCAGGCCACGCTGTGCCGGTCAAGGGCGGCTACTACATCGGCGCTCAGGATCGTATCTACACCTTCACCGCCGTCGACAGTGGCAATATCTCGACTGGAACCATGCGCCTGAACTGGAACGATAGTCTGGGTGTCACCGGAACACTCCAGTACGGCACTGGATACCTCTCGCCTACTCCGTTCGATGTAGGTGCCTACGGTGTGAAACTGGGTTTCCTGTCCGGCAGTATCAGTACGGGTGAGACTTTCACTCTCACTGCACGCCCACCGGCAGACACATTCCAATACCACATCAACCGCGAACCACATGCTGATCCGGTGGTCATCGTTTCATACAACGATCCGCAAGGCAATCACCGCTTTATCATTCCGCCGAACGCGGCCAACCTCGGTAGTCCTGCAGACAGCCTGGCAACGTACAGCGGTCAAATGTTGCAAGACCCCGGTGTGGAAATCTTTACCACTGCAGTATTTTCGGCAACGCAACCGCAGACGGTGACCATCGTCGCGAACAACC
>Ga0118677_10005354_pt1 | contig 22524 bp, 22 predicted proteins | sample AliMusrvi5mmetaG_FD_86154 | JGI IMG/M metagenome (GOLD analysis project Ga0118677, IMG submission 86154)
GGATACATTTCCACGGGCTTCAGTTCGACCATCTCCAGTGCGATCAGCGGCAGCGGCACACTCATCAAGGAAGGCAGCGGCACACTCACGCTTAACGGCAGCGCCAACACCTACAGCGGCAGCGCGACAATCTCACAAGGCACGCTGGCCCTGACCACCCTCAACGTCGGCGGTGCCAAGACCCTCATGGGCAACGGCTCGCTCAACGGCGTGGTGAATATGACGAACGCTTCGACCTTTGCCTATGAGATGAATTCGGGTGCGGTGTCGTCGTCCCATCTGTTGAAGATCAGCGGTGCCGTTTCCCTGGAAAGCACCTCGGGCAACAAGGTCTATCTGACATTGAGCGATTTGGCTGGCACCCCGACCGCGTTTACAACCGGCACCACGTTGTCGTTGATCAACTATGCCAGCTCACTGAGCGGCGAGTTCTTCTACGGCACGACGGACTTGACCGACGGCACGACGTTCAATAGTGGGCTCAACAGTTGGACAATCCATTACGGTCAGAGCACCGGCGGGGCCAATTTCAGCGGTTCGCCTACTGGTCTATTCATCAACCTGACCGCTGGCGCGCTCACGGCCATTCCCGAGCCCGGCAGCCTGTTGGCGCTGGGCTGCCTGGTGGGTTCGGGCGCGTTCCTGCGTTCGCGCCGTCGCACGGCATAACGGTCGCCGCGAGACGACAGTCCCCATCCACAAGACAAGCCGCCGGTGCGAACCGGCGGCTTGTCTTGTGGTACCTATATATTAGAAATAATCCCTTGCGTGTAGGGATTCATCGCGTTGAGTTACACGGCGAAAGGAGGGTAGGGGGATTTCCTCGTGCACGGGTGTAAGGTACCCATCATTCGCCAAAAAAACCAACATCCATGAAACCGTCCCGCTCCCTCGTTCTCGTCGTCGGCTCGCTCACTGTGCTCGTCGTCAACTCAGCCGTTCAGGCCGCCGATCTCACTTGGGACAATGGCGCTGCCACGGGAAATTGGAACCTCTCCGACGCCAATTTTGGCGGCCAATGGACCAACGGCAACAATGCCATCTTCGGCGGCAGCGCCGGCAGCACGGTGACCGTCAACGCGGCGGCCATCTCGACCACCGGCCTGACGTTCAACGTCAACAATGACGTCATCGCCCAAAGCGGCGGCAATAACCTCAGCCTCACCGGTGCCGCCACGATTTCCGTCGGAAGCGGTCTAACAGCATCGATCGGCGCTCCGCTGGCGGGCAGCGCGGGGGTGAATGTTGATGGCGGCGGGGTATTGAATCTGACCGGAGTGAACACGGTTGATGGCGGCGGCACCGGGACCTTCGGCCTCATCGTGGGTTCCGCCTCGGCCAACAACACCGTCAATCTCGCCAGCGGCGGCACAATGGGCACGGTGACCGCCAACCGGCGCAGCCTGTACATCGGCGATTCCACGTTCGGTGGCAATAGCGTGGTCATTTCCACGGCGGGATCCTCCGGCACTCCGACCTTCAATTTGTCAGGCAACGGCGCGCAATTGCATGTCGGCACCAGTTCCTCCGGCAACTCCCTGCTCATCAACAACGGCGCCTATTTTGCGCAGACCAATGGCGCCGGCACCAACACTTGGACCATGGGTGCCAACACCGGTGCCAACAGCAATTCGATCACCGTCACGGGCACCAATTCGTCGCTGATTGCCGGGTCCAATCAGGTTCTCGATGTCGGCAAGGCCGGTAGCAGCAACTCCCTTGAGGTGAGCAACGGAGGTGCCCTCCGACTCGCGAGAATCGGCGTGGGTGACGCCGGGGGTGCCAACAACTTCGTGAACGTCATCGGCACGGGCGCGGCCAACTCCGCAGTGGTGACGCTCAACGGCACGACGAACAACCTGTTTGAAATCGGTTCCGGCGCTGGTGCCAACTCCAACTTCGTGTCAGTCCAGGCCGGCGGTGTGATCAATATCACCGGCAGTGGCACCACCAGGAACTACTCCATCGGCGGCAAGGGCCAGCAGAACGGCCAGTCGGTCGGCGGCGACAGCAACTACCTTGAAGTCACCGGGGCCAATTCGGCGTTCAACATGACCGCGGGCCTGCCCTTGGTGGTTGGCGGTACCGCCACCGGTGCCGGCCCTGGCACGCTCACGGACGGCGGCAACAACAACCATATCAACCTCAGCAGCGGCGGCACGATGACCCTGACGAGCACCTCGCTCTATGTGTTGGGCTCGGTCTCGAGCGGCAACACCTCCGTCAATCTGGGGAATGGAACCGGAACCAGCACCCTGAGTGTCGGGGCCACCTCGGGTTACACCGCCGGGGTTCTTCTCAACAACGCCAATGGCGTCTTGAACATCAACAGTGGCCGCTTGATCGCCGGGGCCAACGGCGCGCTGGTGTCGGGCGCGGGCAAGGTCGATCTGCTCGGCGCGGCCTATGTGTCCACCGCGCTTGGCAACACCAACACGATCAGCACCGAGATCACCGGCGCGGGCAGCCTCACCAAGGAAGGTGCCGGCACGCTGGATCTAACGTATTTGAACACCTACACCGGCAACACCACGGTGACCGCCACCGGGGGTGTCCTGAAAATGGAAAACGCCTATCTGGCGGATGGCTCGACCGTGAACCTGTTCACCGGTGGCAAGCTGAATCTGAACACCGGCGGTGCCACCGACACGATCGGGGCGCTCTACTTGGATGGCGTGTTGCAAACCGCCCCCGGCACCTGGGGCTCGAGCGCCTCGGGCGCCACCAATCAGAATGACACGTTTTTCAGCGGCACCGGCATGCTGCTGGTCAGTGCCGTGCCCGAACCGACGGTCGCCTTGCTCGGCGGCTTGGGCTTGCTGGGCCTGCTGCGACGCCGGCGCAGCGTGTGAAAATTTTCCTGTGTAAAGGGTGTTTGTTAGTCATAGCGGGGCCGTCGGTGCAAACCGGCGGCTTCGTTATGGAGTCTGAATTGATCATAAGTCCGCTGAAAGATTCTCCTCGGCCTCCAGGTATCAGGGGCGCGGTTGCAAACGCCTCTAACCGATTTAAGGCGCCACTTCCGCCCAACCCCAGCACGCACTCCGCACGCCCGTTCTAACAAAACCATGAAAACCACCCACTCCCGAATCCTCAAGTCCCTCCTCGCCGGCACGCTCCTGTGCTCACTGGTCGCACCCCTGCATGCTGCGGCACCCAGTGCCCAGGATCTGGACAACGCCATCAAGGCCGGAGATTTTACCGGCTACCTGCGCGACACCTCCGCCTGGCTCAATCAGTCCGGGACGCTGGCGGAAGCCCGGTTGCTGGCGCTGCTCAAGGACCCGGCTTTTGTTAGCGCATTGGACCAGCGGCAGCTTATCGCCAAAACCGGCGCGGACAAGCTGGGTGCCTTTGCCAAGGCCGATCCGGCCAACGCGGCATTTCTGAGTTGGCTGATGAAAAACACGCCGGCGCTGGAATTGTATTTGGAAGGAGTCGTGCCGATCGGTCTCGGAGCCAGGGAAGATAACAGTTACGGGCTTTCCACCACGGCCCTCGACACCTGGAAGAAAATCCTCGCGGCCGACCCCGACGCCAAGGATGGCTTGTACCTGAGGCTGGCCATCGCCACCGCCATCGCACCCCCGGGCAGCGGCGCACCTGGTGCCGGTCAGGCCAAAGTCCAGGCCGATCCGGTATCGCGCTACCAACATTTCAAGACGGCACACAAGAACAAGGAATTGTTCCCGAGCTTCGACGGTCTAACCGTCTGGGAATTGACCAAGGTGGTTTCGTCGGGTGCGTCCAACGAGGATTTGGCCTGGGGCCGGCAAATGATCAACGCCTGGCGGCCCGATCTGCGCAAAAACGAGTTGGTCGTCAATTCGACCAGCGAAGTGTGGCGCAGAAACTCGCCCATCGACTTTGCCAACACCTTCAAGAACGTGTTGGCCGGTGGCGGCAAGTGCGGTCCGCGTTCATCTTGGTCGGTGTTCATTTGTCAGGCGTTCGGCATTCCGGCCATCGGCGTGGGGCAGCCGGCGCACGCCTGTGTGGCCTACAAGACCGCCTATCCGATGACCGAGCCGCAACCCGGCAGCGCCTGGAAGGTCGGCTACGGCCGCGGCTGGCAGGTGTCGCACCTCGAAGGCATGGGTGGTCTCGATTTCATGGCCGCGGTGCAGGACCGCGAGCACACGGCGGAATTCTCCCAAGTGGAACACCTGCGCTGGTTGTCCGCGTCTCTAGCAACCCCGGCGCAGGCCGCCGCGGTCAAGGACATCGCCCACAAGATCCAGAAGTCGCTCACCTCGGTCAAGACCGACACCACCGCCTCGCTGAAGCCCGAGGAGGCCGAGAAGGAAGTGGCTGCGGCCAAGGTGGCCACTGCCGCAACCGAGACACAAGCTCCGGTCAAGCTTTCGGCGGGCACCACCCGCATTGACGCGGCGGCGTTTAACGGCATGTCGGGGGTCAACGTGTTTGATTGCTTCACCGGCGGCAAACAGATCAATTTTGGCAAGAGTGTGCCGGATAGCTGGGTCGGATATGTGATCGATGCACCAGCCGCCGGCATCTATAGCCTGGTAATGAAGACCGCCGCAGCCAACGTCGAGCAAGTCCTCAACGTCAAAGCTGGGTCTAACGAACCGGTCACCGTCAAGGTGCCGTGGAGCACCGGCCTGTGGGACATGACCCCCGCCGCGGAAATCAAATTGACGAAAGGCCCGCAGACCTTGCGGGTCTCCGCTCCCAACCAGCGCGCCGTTTCCGTCCAGTTTCTGGAACTCAAGGCTGGGAGCTAACGAGAATTCGCCGCCCATGCGCGTCGAGTTAAGGGAAAGATGGTCGAGAAACCGCGCGGTTCTGGGGAATGGTGACTGAGAAGACCACAGATTAAAGGATTACGCGGATTACACGGATTGAAGAGGAGGATTTAGGCAGGAAGATTTCGGGCAGGAAAATAGGATGGGTATTAAACCTGAAGAGGAAGATATTACCGCCGATGGACGCGGACATGATGTCTCCCGTTGAGCCACCGGCAAAAACAACCGATAGATGAGAAATTCCGCGATGCTTGAAGGGGACCTTCAACCATTCCAAGCTAACCCGCGGCGGGTGGGGACGATCACGCAATGGGTCAGGGCGAAGGGTTATGGCTGGGTGAAGTGCGGAGATAAGCTCCTGTTCGTGCACATCAAGGAATTTGAGCGGGGGCAACGTCGGCCACGGGTGGGGGAGGATCCACACTGAGGACCGCCGTTGGTCATGGGACGCTATAGCAATGGCTTGCTGCGAGACGCCGCAATCACGGCCTGAGGCGGTTGCCCCGGGACGACGCCTAGAGTCCTTGAAAAGCCAAAGATGGTGTCGTTAGGTCAAATTCTTCGTCTTGCGTCTTGAAGTCTTGCGTCTGGGGTCTGAGGCGAAGCTTCGCTAGACAAGTCGGTGGAGGGCCTGAAGATCGCTTCGCTGCAAGACGGAACGCAGTCGAAAAGGATAGGATGACCAAAACCACGATGAAACCCACCCCGCTCGTCCGTCTCGTCCGCACCGGTTCACGCCGGCTTGCCCTCGTTCTCGTCACTCTGCTCGCCGCACGCTCATCCAATGCCGCCACCATTTAATTGGGACGGCAGCGGCAGCGACTGGAGTCTGGTCGGTTCCTGGTCCACCCTCGTGAGCGCCACCAGTCCTGATCCATCTGCCATTCCCGGTGCCGCGGACGTCGCTAATCTCAGCATCAACTCGCTCAACTCCGCGCAAATCGTCAACTTGAACGCCAGCCAAGCCGCGCAGGGCTTGGTCTTCCTCGGCACCAACACCACTACTACCACGCTGCTAGGCGGCGGAACAGAAGACGAGGACCTCACGCGGGGCGGCAGCGGCATCAGCGTCAACAGTTCGGCCGGGGCGGTGACCCTCGGGTCCGCGACAAGCGGACAGAGGGTCGCCATCACCCGACCTCGATGGATGTATCTGCCGTGTTTGGCCGCCGCAACGACTACCTGGCCGCCGGCTTCTCCTACACCGTCCAGTTCAGCGCCGACCTCAGCATCTGGACCAAATAGCACCGACACCCCGAGCATCCTGGCCTCCGACGCCACCCTCGACGCGGTGAGCGTGCCCTATCCTGCGTCAGTCGCCTCCACCCAAGGCCCCAAAGCCCCCAGGTTCTTCAAGCTCCAAATCACCAAGAACTGAGCCCCACTCTAACGGAGCACCGACTTCAGCCGGCGTGTCAACACCCGGTCGATGCCCTGCCATGAACTGCCGACCGTGGACTGCGTGCAGCCTCACAGATCCTGCCCAAGGGGAAGATGTTTGAGCCTGCCAGGAGCTTGGCAGCGGGCAAGGATGCCCGCGCCACCGTGGTCCGGGCATCCAGCACGGTTCCAAATGGGCCTATTCAGTTTTCATGCGAGCAATAATTGTCGCTTTAACTCAAAATTTCCCTTTTTCTCTGTAAGATAGGCCTAAATGGCCGATTTAACCGTCAGAAATTTACAGTTTTGCCTATTATATTCTTGACTCTTTACCTGTTTTGAATATGGAAGTGGCATGCCGATCGAGCACCCCAAGCACCCGTTCAAGCTTCTCAGACGCCACCTGAGAAGCCATCCCTTGCTCCGCGAGTCATCCACGCAGAAGGGATTTGCAGTACTCATCGACCGCTCTGAAAGCCTGGTGAGGTCAGTGGAAATCGGACGCATCAGGATGAGCCCCAAGCTGGCTCAGCACATCGAAACCATGCTTGGCGTTGCGTCAACCTGGCTTTCATCCCGCCACTACGCCAATGATCCAATCATATCGGCAAGCGGCAAGCCCTTGACCCACGACATGGTGCTCGCGTACCTCAAGCGGGCAAGCGAGAGTGACATGCGAGACGTGGAGGAGAATCCGGCAATAAACCAAGACGCTCGGGCGGACGCACCCATGACATTGGCTCAGCAAATGGCGGCCGGCACGCTCAAGCTGGTCGAACAGGCATTGGCAATGGCCTTGGCGCGGGATGACCACAGTCTGATGCACGAGATCACCGGTTTGTTGTTGAAGTACGAGACCCGGCATAACCCGCGCCCGAAGGAATGATCCATCCGACCCTGGATGGCATCGGACGTGTCGCTCGCCCGGGCGAAGTCGACGAAGCCCACCCGCTGGCGCAAGGGGGTGAGGATCAGGAAGCGGAGTGTCACCCCAGGAAATTGATGATGGTGGCCATCAAGGGTTTATAGCACTCAATCGAAGTGCATTGCAGGGTGCCCGACAGGCATCCACCATGGGAAAAGCCGGGGGCCTCCAGGCCGGTGGCCGAGGGCATTTGGCTTTACCCTGGGCATGGCCACGCCGGCGGCGGCCTGTTACTCCACGTTGTTTTACGACGTGCTTGACCGCAAGGAGGATGCCGCCCGCAGCCAGGTTGCGACGCAGGAGGTTCTGGCCCCGTGGCAATCGATTCGCAGCCCGGCATGTGAACGCGCCCGAGGCGTCGCTACCTTCCACCGGTAAAGGACATGGACGAGAAATGGCTGCGGTCATGTGCTGAACCCGCGCCGCACGTCATCTGGGCATCCACTCGCCTGCATCTGCAGAAACAGGATAAAACAACAGAATTCCTGCTTCCTTCCAACCATCCAGAACCAACCCCTTGTGCCAATCTCCGCCTTGGGAATACAGGCATACGGCATTGTGTTCATTGAGCTTTCCTCGATTCCTGCATATCAACTTCATGCGGAGTTTTGCCGGAAGTTCCCTTTTCAGCCTATAATACAAATAGTCCGCCCAATGGTAACAGAGCCCATATTCGTTGATTTTGGCATTCACGAAGATGTTGTTCACCCATGGGGTGGCATGAATATTCCAATCCAATCGTTTGCGAGCCGCAGTTTCGACGGAAACAGCCGCAAATCGCCTGGTGCCAGGTGGGCTAAGATTGGGGCGAAGCGACCGGATTTCGCTGGCGAGAAGTTCAATCCTCTTACCACGTTGCACCTCATTTTCGGCGGGCGGCGCACAAGCTGACAATCCGATCGCAATTGCCACTGAAGCAACCGCCGAGCTGAATTGCCATTTTCCCGGAGACGTTTTCATCTTGATCGCCATTCATCTACCACCTTAAACAGGTAACCAGTCAATCACTTTCTTCCCGTCATCCGGTCGATCCCTAACACTCCCAATGGCTTTCATCTCAAAAGTAATTTCCAATCAATCACGCAGCCCGCTCACGCGACTCCGAGGGGAATAGCGGTGGCGAGGCCGGTTTAGCAGTAGGCTATTGTAGCTCCGACTTGGGAGGCGAGTTTTGCGGCGATTTCTGCGGCGTGCTCATCGAACGCACGATCCGCTTCCCTTGCCGAACGGTCAAGTCCTTTCCGGCTCCGCGGATTGACCCCAGAACCCTTTTCATTGTCTCGGCATCGGGAACATGGCCACGTTTGTCGCTGGTCCGTCAGTTTCAAGGCACTATTCCCATGACAACGCGGAATCCCGCATGCCGAAATAGTTTTGCGGATCGTTAAGCAGAACATCGAACGGGATCGGGTTTCCCGCCTTGTCGAAAATCACGTTGTCGGGGTGAGCGTCATGGATTTCCACGCCGGTCTTTGAGTTGGGCATCCTCTGCGTCTATTTCGGCTGGGCTTGATCCGTCTTCACTTCGAGTCCAAGCCTTCCGAGGATTTCCTCTTTCGATGCCATATTGTTCCGGTTGTTCAAGAGGAACTGCTTGTCCCTCTCCTCGTAAGACAAGTTGCTCGGCACATAGGTTCCCCTCGGGATGATCGGTTTGCATTTGGTCGCTTGCGCTTTCATGGCTTGAATCTAGCGTTTTCTCGCCCTTCCTGCCAGCATTATTTCGGCTGCTTTCAGAATCTTCCGGCGACGAAAGCAGCGTCATTTGCCCGCCCTTCTCCTATCCGCCCAGTAACATCATGTCGCCCTGGCCGCGAAGCCCGCGCTTGCCCCACTGGAAAGCAGTCGCATCTGACCGCCCCATTCGTCGGGAAGCGTCTTGCGTGTTGCGCCAGTCTTCGGCTGGTCTAATCCCGCGGATTCTCGTTCGCCGGGAAAGGCTGGGAGACTTTGCTTTTGAACTTCTCCAGCGCTTCCTGCAATTCCGGGCTTTTCTCGAAGTTGCGTTCCGCCTCCAGGGACTCCCGCAACACGGGATGCATCTCGCCAGTTGGCGGCGAGTGCGCGGCCAAGGGCGTCGGTGAGGGCGTGCCAGTCATAAGCGATTCCGTGTTGTTGGACTACGGCGAGACCTTAGCCAAACTTAGCAATTTGGAACGATAAGAGCCAATAGGGCTTTTGGTGGATTTGTTCCCATTTTCGCTCCCATTTTGGCATTTTCTGCCCCTTGAATCGACATGACTCCTTGGAATCCAAGGAGAGTCGGGCTGGCGGGATTCGAACCCACGACCCCTTGACCCCCAGTCAAGTGCGCTACCAGACTGCGCTACAGCCCGCTGTGTGAACGGGGCGCAAAAGAAACAGGACAAATCAAGATTGGCAAGCACCGAATTTCATGAGATTGCATTTGTCCCATGCAACGCATCAAAACCGCCATCGTCGGAGCCAGTGGATATACCGGCATGGAATTGCTGCGCCTGCTGCTGGTCCATCCCCTGGTGGAGCTGGTGGCGGCGACTTCGCGGCAGGAGGCGGGCAAGCCTCTGAGCCTGGTGTTTCCTAGGTTTTCCAAGGCTGCGGGGGCACAGCTCACCTTCAGCGACCCGGACCCGGAGGCCATCGCGGCGAGCGGGGCGGAGGTGGCATTTTTGGCGCTGCCCCACGGGGTGGCGGCACCGATCGCCCGCGGATTGTTGGAGCACGGGATACGGGTGATTGATTTGAGCGCGGACTTCCGGCTGCGCGATCCGGCGGTGTACGAGGAATTTTACGGCCACCCGCATCCGGCGCCGGACTTGTTGGAAACGGCGGTCTATGGGCTGCCGGAGTTGCGGCCGGAGGCCATTCGCGACGCCCGCCTGGTCGCCGCGCCGGGCTGCTACCCGACGAGCATCCTGCTGCCGCTATTGCCGCTGCTGCGGGCCAAGCTGCTGGATCCGGCGACGCTGGTGGCCACTTCGATGAGCGGGGTGAGCGGTGCCGGCCGCAAGCCGGACCTGAGCCTGCTGTTTTGCGAGTGCCACGAAAGCGCCCGCGCCTACGGCCTGCCGAAACACCGCCACCTCTCGGAAATCGAGCAGGAACTCAGCCTCGCCGCAGCCAGCCGGGTGATCCTCACCTTCATTCCCCACCTCATCCCGGTCAATGCCGGCATCCTCACCACCATCACCGCCATGCTGCGGCCGGGCGTGGCGGCCGAGGCCATCGGCGGAGCGCTGGAGGCCGCCTACGCCGGTGCCGCGTTTGTCCGCCTGCTGGGACGCGGCGGCTGCGCGGACACAAAGAACGTCACCCGCACCAATTTCATCGACATCGGCTGGCAGCACGACCCGCGCAGCGGCCGGGTCCTGCTGTTAAGCGCCGAGGACAACCTCGGCAAAGGTGCCGGCGGCCAGGCGGTACAATGTTTCAACCTGATGTTCGGGCTGGCCGAAACTGCCGGGTTGCAAAATTTCTAGACGCTGCCAGCATCGGTCGATTTCGCTCTCCAACAACATGGACTTTCCCTTTTCACGCATTCCCGGCGGTGTCGGTGCTCCGCAAGGATTTCTCGCCAGCGCGGTGAGCTGTGGCATCAAGAATCCGGCCAGCGACCGGCTCGATCTGGCCCTCATCTATTCCGAGCGCCCGTGCAGCTCGGCGGGCGCCTTCACCACCAACCGCGTCAAGGCCGCGCCGGTGCGCGTCTCCCAGGCCCACCTGCGCAAGGGCGACATCCGCGCCATCATCGCCAATTCCGGCAACGCCAACGCCTGCACCGGCGTGCAGGGCATCCACGACGCCAATGCGATGTGCGATGCGGCGGCCAAACCGTTAGGCCTGTGGCGCGGCGAAATCGGCGTCTGCTCCACCGGGGTCATCGGCCTGCCGATGCCGATGATGCGCATCGCGCCGCACACCGCGGCGCTGGTCGGCGGGCTCGCTCCCAACCAGGGCGCGGCGGTGGCCAAGGCCATCATCACCAGCGACACCCACCCGAAGGAAATCGCCGTCTCCTGTGAGTTGGGCGGCCACACCGTGCGCATCGGCGGCTGCATCAAGGGCGCGGGCATGATTTCGCCCAACATGGCCACCTTGCTGTGTTTCATCACCACCGACGCCCACCTGCCCAGCGACTCGCTGCGCAAAACCGTGCTCGAGTGCGTGGAGGACAGCTTCAACCGCATCACCATCGATGGCGACATGTCCACCAACGACACCGTGCTGGTGCTCGCCAATGGCGCCTGCGGCATGCCGGCGATCCGCCGCCACGGGCCGCGCTGCAAGCAATTCCGCCAGGCGATCCGCTGGGTCATGTTGGAACTGGCCAAGGCCGTCGTCCGCGATGGCGAGCGAGTCACCAAGTTCGTCACCGTCAACGTCTGCGGCGCGCGCACCTATCAGGATGCCAAAAAGGTCGCCGAAGCGGTGTGCAAATCCGCCCTGGTCAAGTCCTCCTGGAATGGCGGCGATCCGAACTGGGGCCGCATCATTCACGCCGTGGGCTACTCGCGCGCCCGCATCCGCGAGGAACTCGTGGACATCCACATCGGCGGCAAGGCCGCCTGTCTCGGCGGCCTGCAAGCCGCCACCCCGATGGAGGAACTCCGCGACATCGTCGCCGAACGCGAGTTCGCCATTTGCATCAACCTCAATCAGGGCGCGGCGGATTACACCATGTATTCCAGCGACCTGTCGCCCGAATACATCGACTTCAACCGCTCCGAATACGCCTACTGGAAGCAGGCCCGCAAGGACGGCCTGGTGTGAGGAGCATAGACGCAAGACGACAAGACAACAAGACGCAAGCCAAGAGGCGCGACGGATCTTCTTCTCTTCACTTCAACATTCGTCACTCCTCGTTCATCAATCATCAATCATGAAGGCCAATCACAATTACTTCATGTCGTGTCTTTGCGTTTGGGGTGAAGATTTGGGTAGGGAAACACCCCATTGCCCTTTCACGGCTTCCCTTTAATCTGGCTGGCGTGAGAAAGCCTATGACCACCCCCTCAACACACGCATCATCCAATGCCCGAGAAGGCTTGGTTCCTTATCTATCCTGGGCCTGCGTGGCGGTGGCCGCACTCGCGGCAATTGGCAGCCCCGTGACCAGCGGGCCCGGCGGGCGCAGTCACAAGCAGGTGTTGGCGAATGTCCGGTTGATGGCCAATGAGCGGCCATTCGAAACCCTGCCCTTATATCAACTCATCGACTCTCCATCCGATCGGTTCGGGGCTCGGGGCACCACCCTCGAGGATACCATTGAGTACTTCGATCAAATGAAGCACCTCCCGTCGCCCGGGTCAGAGGGTCAGGACAGGGTGTCCTTCTCGAAATCCTTTTGACCGCAGTAGGGATAGACCCCATAGCGAGGAGAAGCCCTGGGTGGCACACTCCTTGCATGCACCACCTCCGCTCCCTCTCGGCAATTGTCCACTTCCGCCTCTCGGCTCTTATGTGGATTATCAACTGCCTGCTCCCGCTGGTCGCAGTCGGCCTGCTGATCGAGTCGATGTTGGCCGACAGCGCCCACTCCGCCTTGCTAGGCTCGGGACTCCTAACACTTTCCCTGGTGATGGTCATCCCGCAATGGGCGGCGTCCTCACACACCGGCTGCCCGTTGTGCTGGACCCCGGTGCTCGCGCCCAAGCGTTGCTCAAAACACCGCAACGCCAAGACCCTCATGGGCAGCCATCGGTTGCGCGTGGCCGTGGCCATCTTGTGCAAGAATCAATTCCGCTGCCCCTATTGCAACGAATCCACCGCGCTGGAACTCCCTAACACCCATCACCGCACCACCAACCGCTGGGCGCGGCTGGATTGAATAAGCCCCCCAAGTTCAACCGCTAGCATCCACTGCCATGAGCCAATCCCCATCGCCGCCAGTTCCTGAGGAAGCCCCCCGCCCCGAGCCCGTCGTCGCGCGCCAGCAGGATGTCTCCCGCCAACTGCGCATCTACTGTCATTCCACGATGTTGTTCTGGTGGCCGGTGTGGGTCGTCGGTTACGTCATGGCGTTCCTCACCTATTGGCAAGGCAACCCGCAGCAGATTGAAGCCATCGCGAAGATGCCCGAGTGGGTGCATCCGAGCAGCAACCTCGGCGTCATTTTCTTCCTGACCCTGTTTCTAATCATCCTCATCACCAATTTCTCGGTGCGCGGATTGGCATCGGGAATCGTCGTCTTGGGCGGCGCGCTGCTCACCGTCGTGTTAGCCTATGTCAACTGGTGGGACGCGGTTTTCATCTGGTTTGGCCATCTCACCATTCATCTCACCCTGGGCGCCTATTTTTGGTTCTCCACGCTGATGTTCCTGACGTGGTGCGTCACCATCTTTGGGCTGGATCGCTTGAGCTACTGGGAATTCACCCCGGGGCAGCTCACCCTCAAGCGGCTGTTTGGCAGCGGCTCGGACAGCTACAACACGCAGGGCATGGGAATGGAGAAGCATCGGGATGACATCTTCCGCCACTGGCTTCTGGGCTGCGGGTCCGGGGACCTGAGAATCCGCACCTCCGGTGCCACCCGTGAACAGATCGATCTGCCCAACGTGCTGTTCATCGGTGCCAAGGTCAGGGCCTTGCAACGCCTTATCGCCGAGGTGCCCGAGGGACCGCGGGATGCCTAGCCGCAGTCTGACAAGCGTTGCGGGTATAAAGGCCTAAGACCACCACGGATTAAAGGATTACACGGATTGCACGGATTGGAGAAAGAGTTATGACCGCAAAAACGCAAAGAATTCAAAGGTTTGAGAGAATGATCGCGTCGCTCCCCACTCTTGCCTTACCCCTTCCTTTCTTTGCGTCTTTGCGGTCAAAACTCTTCTCTTCCTCTTCATCCGTGGTCATCTGCGTCCCGCTCACCATTCAAGCCTGAAACCGGAGGCCTGCTGATTGCCCCTAAAACGGTGTCACTCTCACTTCTCAGGAGCAAGAGGTTCTGAGTCTTCCTCATGGGATCGGTGCCGCATCGTGCGCGCCGGCCTGTTGCCTGACCCGGGCGCGGTGCAGCTTGACACCCTGATAGAGCAGCGCAGTGCCGACCCAGGCGCCCAATCCGACCAGCGGATAGGCGATGAGCCGCGGGAAAAGCGCGAAGAGAATCGCCAATGCCAGCAGCATTCCGCCAACCGCCACGGTGATACGCGCTTCGACGGGTTCAATCACTCGCCGGTGGGTGAATGCCGCGCCGACGACATTGGCGATGCGGACCATGCCGGCGGCGGCCCGCCCCGAACTTCCGCCGCCACGCCGCAGCAAGCGATGTCGATGGCGCGGCTGATTCGGCGCGCGCACCTTGCGCCTGGCGTCCAAGACAATCTCCGTCGCGTTCGCCAGATCCTCCTCGAACATCGATTCCATCGAGCGCGCGAATGATACATCTTCGACCACCACATCCATCTCGCAGTTGCCGAACCAACTCGCAATGTTGAGATTGGTCGAGCCGACCCGTGCCCAGCGCCCGTCGGCCACGGCGGTCTTGGCGTGCAACATCGGGCCGTTCCACTCGAACACGCGCACCCCGGCTTCTAACAACGCGCGGTAGCCCGCACGGGACAACGGCTTGAGCAGCGGGATGTCCGTGGCGTTTGGCACCAGCAGGCGCACGTCAACGCCATCCTTCGCCGCCGAGCGCAGCGCTTGCACATAACTGGTCATGCCGGCGTAGTAGGCATCGGTGAGCCACAGGCGCTCTTTCGCCAGCGCGGCAATGAGTTGATCGACGCGAAACATCCCGCCCGTCGCCGGCGTGCTCGCCACCACCCGCAGTGCGACTTGTCCGTGCGCCGCGCCGGCGTCCGCACATGGCCGCTCGGATTGCGCAATGGGCTCCCCAGTCATCGCCCACACGGTGGCAAACGCCTGCTCCAACTCGGCCACGCAAGCCCCGCGCAACTCGACCCCGGTGTCGCGCCACGGCTCGAGTTTGTTGTCAGGCTCGCCGGCCCACATTCTGCCGACGCACAAGCCGCTGACAAATCCAATCTCGCCATCCACGCAAAGGGTCTTGCGATGGTCGCGGCTGAGCCAGCCAAACGGCGTGTCCCAGTGCGCCGGGTTATAGCAACGCACGTCCACCCCAGCGGCGCGCAGGCGCTGCCAGAACCGGCGCGAGGCGGTTCCCAAGCCGCCCAGCCAATCGTAGATCAGCCGCACTTGCACGGCTTGCTTGGCTTTGGCAACCAGGGCATCGGCGAACATCCGGCCCGTTGCGTCGTCGTGAAAGATGTAACTCTCGAAATGAATGTGGCGCTGCGCCGCGCCAATGGCGGCGAGCCACGCCGGATAGTTTTCGCGCGCGTCCCGGAGCAAGCGAATGCTATTGCCAGAAATCAGCGAGGCGCCTGCCGCGCGCGAGAATGCCTGGTTGGCAAGCGCGCTGACTGACGAAAGCGCCGCGCTCTCGCGATTGGGATGGAGTCGGGCGGCACTCATGTTACCTCATCCCATCGGCGCGCATCACCAATATTGCAAGGAATTAGTCAGCCAGGGACTTGACTCATGCGCAACAGGTTTGGTTTCTCCACGACTCAACAGGTGGGTGAACACCCCATGGCGGGCCTCGCGCCTGTGAGTTAAGTTGCGGCACGTTGAAACCGAGCAATCAATCCCCATCATGAACCAACACAACTCCGTCGTCGCCATCTACACATCCCACGCCGAGGCCGAAGCCGCCATCAAGGCACTTCAGAAATCCGGCTTTGACATGAAGCAACTGTCCATCGTCGGCCGCGACTATCACACCGACGAACATGTCATTGGCTACTACAACGCCGGGGACCGGATGAATTACTGGGGCAAACAGGGCGCCTTTTGGGGCGGGCTGTGGGGCATGCTGTTCGGCTCGGCGTTCTTTCTGATTCCCGGTATCGGTCCCTTGCTGGTGGCCGGACCTCTGGTCGGTTGGATCGTCGGTGCCTTGGAAGGCGCGCTGGTGGTCGGCAGCCTCAGCGCGCTCGGCGCTGGCTTGTATAGCCTGGGCATCCCCGAAAACAGCATCCTGCGCTTCGAGACGGCGCTCAAAGCCGGCAAGTTCGTGGTCATCGCCCATGGCTCAAAGGAGGAGACCGCCCATGCCAGGGAAACGCTCTCCGGCACGCATCCGGAAGCCCTGGAACGCCATGAGTAGGCTCAACGCCAGGGCGAGTGTCCTTGAACGGCCGAACTTTATGCAAATGAGTTCACGCATCTCAAGCAAACGCACCGATGAATGCACAAGCACTGATAGACATCGCAACGGCGCTCGTCGCCGATGACAAAGGCCTGCTGGCGATGGACGAAAGCACGCCCACCTGCAACAAGCGTTTCGCCAAACTCGGCATTGCCCAGACGCCGGAGGCCCGGCGCGCCTATCGGGAATGGATCGTCACGACGCCCGGCCTCGGCGAGTGCGTCAGCGGAGCGATCCTCTGTGACGAGACGCTGCGCCAGCAGACGCGGGACGGCACTTCATTTGTTAGCGCCCTCACCGCCGCGCGGATCGTTCCCGGCATCAAGGTGGACGCCGGTGCCAGGGACTTGGCGGCCCATCCCGGCGAGAAGATCACCGAGGGCCTCGATGGCTTGCGCGACCGGCTGCACGAGTACTATCAACTCGGCGCGCGCTTCGGCAAGTGGCGCGCGGTCATTGCCTTGGGCGAGGGCATTCCCAGCCGCGCTTGCATCGCCGCCAACGCGCACGCGCTGGCTCGCTATGCCGGGTTGTGTCAGGAAGCCGGACTGGTCCCCATCGTCGAACCGGAAGTGCTGATGGACGGCGCGCATTCCCTCGAGCGCTGCCGCGACGTGACGGAAGAAGTCCTGTACGCGGTTTTCCACCAGCTTCACTCCCAGCAGGTGATGCTGGAAGGCGTGATCCTCAAACCTAACATGGTGCTGGCGGGACTGGCCTGTCCCACCCAGGAATCCGTGGACGAAGTGGCCGACGCAACGGTGACATCCTTGTTGCGTTGCGTGCCCGCCGCGCTGCCGGGGATCGCGTTTTTGTCAGGCGGTCAATCCGCCGAACTCGCCTCGGCGCGCCTGAACGCCATGAATGTCAGATCCGGGTCCCGCGCGCCGTGGGCGCTGGCGTTTTCGTTTGCCCGGGCCATCCAGCAACCGGCCTTGGAGATTTGGGCCGGCGAGGAGTCCAACGTGGCGGCAGCCCAGCAAGCGCTTCATCATCGCGCCGCGTGCAACCGCGCCGCCCGCCGCGGCCAATACACCGCCGCGATGGAACGAGTTCGATACGCCCATTCAACTCAATGAGGCAACCAAGGACTGGTGAGCAAGCTCACTTCAAAGATCCGAAATCGTCAGTCATCGATCGTCAGTCGTCAGTCGTCAATCGACGCGCAGCGCGCCGGTAGGGATTCACCCCATAGCGCGTCTGGCGCGTCGGCGTAAGCTTGAACCCAGGGCTGCCGGTCGCGGCAATGTCGCATCCCCAAACCCCTCTGTCAGCCGGATGCCCGCAACCAGCCCCGCAAGCCAGCCGATTCCAAACGCCAACCAGGAGACCACCCATATGTTAATCAAAGCCAGGACACTCAACGGATACACATTGCACAGCCTTGACGGGGAGAAAATCGGCAGGGTCGAACAATTCTACTTCGACGACCAACACTGGACCATTCGCTATCTGGTCGCGGACACCGGCACTTGGCTCAGGGGCAGGCAGGTGCTCATTTCCCCCCATGCGCTCACCGTTGTGCTTGAGGACGAACAAACCATCGGCGTCAATCTAACCAAGGCACAGATCGAGGAGAGCCCGTCCCTGGAGAGTGACAAGCCTGTCTCGCGCCAGTTCGAGGAGGCCTACCACGGGTATTACGGCTGGCCGATGTATTGGAGCGGCCCCTACGAGCGCGGCACCTATCCGTTCATCATGCGCAGCCGCGAGCGCTTGCAAAGCGCCGCCCACGGTGAGAAGGCGTGGGACCCGCATTTGCGCAGTACCCGCGATATGACCGGCCATCACATCCAAGCCAGCGACGGCGAAATCGGCCACGCCGATGATTTCGTCATTGATGACGAGACCTGGGCGATTCGTTATCTCATCATCGCTACCCGCAACTGGTGGCCGGGAAAACGCGTGTTGGTTTCGCCACAATGGATCGAGCGCGTGAGTTGGGACGCATCGAAAGTCTTTGTCCATCTCTCCCGCGCGGCAATCCAGGGTTCGCCGGAATACACGGAAACGTCCCTGCTGACCCGAGATTATGAGACCGAACTGCACCGCCATTACCAACGCGAGGGATACTGGATTGATGAACCGGCCGCCATGCACCATTCCGAATGATCCCGGCGACTTGTGGATCGGGCAATTGAGCATCAACGACAATGCGCATGGCTTATCGGGCAACCAGAACCGGATGATCGGCTTCTGCGGCGGCGTACTCGAGACAGGCGGAAATATCCTCGGGTTCGAGATAGGGGTAATCCTCAAGGATCTCGGCTTGCGGATTCCTCCGAGCACGGGCAGGTTGCCCGTGCCCCTGTGGCCCGCCGGTGGGTAGGGTTACACCCCATGGGCAAGCTGCCGCAGCCGCTCCATATTCCCCTTGCCCAAAGTCAACCAGGCTAACATTATCCTCACGGCTCGCGGATGATCACCTGTGAAATTGATAGCGATCATGAAAAAATCCCCATTGAGTCGGTTGTCAGTCACCTACCTGGCAGCCTTGAAAGCCCATTTCGACAATGGCCAGCAGGTGGGTCTGCGGGTGGCGCAGGAAATTGGCCGCGAGGCGGTTGCCATCGGCTTGGAGACGCTGGATTTGGCCAGGATTCACCACCACGCGCTGGCGCAACTGCTCGCCGCGGATGGCGGCGCGGGCAGTCGCGAGAACCTCACCGCGTGCGCCGCGGCCTTTTTCACCGAGGCGATCACCCCGATCGAGGAGACGCATCGGGCGGCGCTGAAAGCCAACGCGGACTTGCTACAACTGCACGCGACGCTGGACGAGCGCATGCTCAATCTGGCGGAGGCCAACCGCGAGCTGCAACAGCAAGTGGCCGAGCGCGCGACGGCGGAGGCCGCTCTCAGGAACAGCCAACAGACCTCCGGTCAATTGCTCAGGGATTCGCGCATCCTCGAGAAGCACTTGCAGGTGATGGCCCACCAAATCCTCTCCGCAACCGAGGCCGAGCGCCACAAGATGAGCCTCCAACTCAATGACGAGATCGCCCAGACCTTGCTAGGAATCAACATCCGCATTCTGGCGTTGAAAAAGGACGTCGCCGCGAACCACGCCGACCTCGGCCGGGAGATTGCCGACGCCCAGCGCTTGGTCGAAGACTCCACGCATATCATCAGTCGCTTAGCCCATGAATTCAGAATCCAACATGAATGACAAGAGAACCGAGCTGTCGCGGCGCTATCAATTGGCGCTGCGGCAGCAACTGGCCCAAGGCGCCGCCGCGGACCTCGAGCCGGCGCGCGAGCTGGGACGCAACGCCATGACCCTCGGTCTGGAGACCCTCGACATGGCCAGGATCCATGAGATCGCCCTGGTGTCGATGGTGTTGCCCACCTACTCCGCGAGCACCAACAACAGCCTGATTGGGCGGGCGGGGCTGTTTTTCGCCGAGGCCATCACCCCCATCGAGCAGACGCATCGCGGGGCGCGCGAGGCCAATGCCCACCTCAACCAAATCGTCAAGACCCTCAGCCAGCGCACCCTCGAGCTGGCCAACTCCGTCGCCGAGTTGAAGCAGGAAATCCTCCAGCGAAAGGCGGTCGAGGATTCGCTGCGGGCCAGCGAACTGACATCCATCAAATTGTTGGAGAAGTCGCAACAGATGCAAGAGGAGTTGCGCTTTCTGTCCCGCCAGTTGTTATCCGTGCAGGAAGAGGAGCGCCGCAAGATCAGCCGCGAACTGCATGACGTCATCGCCCAGACGCTCACCGGCATCAACGTGCGTCTCGCGGCCTTGAAGGACGAGTCCAACACCAACAACTCCGAACTTGACAAACAGATAACCAGCACCCAACGGCTGGTCGAGAAATCCGTCGACATCGTGCATCGCTTTGCCCGCGAGTTGCGCCCCACCCTGCTGGATGACCTCGGCTTGATCCCGGCGCTCCAGGCGTTCCTGAAAGGCTTCATGGAGGACACCGGCATCCGCGCCAGCCTCCGGGTGTTCGCCGCGATCGAAGACGCCGATGGCATGATGCGCACCATGCTCTATCGCGTCGCCCAGGAGGCGCTCACCAACGTCGCCCGCCATGCCAACGCAAGTCAGGTGGAGGTGTGCATCGAATCGCTCAACGGCGGCATCCGCATGGAGATCCGCGACAACGGCCAAGGCTTTGAAGTCAACGGCAATTCCAGCGCCAGAAAACACAACCGGCTCGGTCTCTTGGGCATGCGGGAACGCGTCGAGATGCTCGGCGGCTCCTTTGGCGTGGATTCCGCCCCCGGCCACGCCACCACCGTACGCGTCGATATTCCGGCGCCCCGCCACCGTGCGAATACCCATTCGTCAGAAATGTCCGCCATCCCCAACCTGCAATCCCCATGAACCCCATCACCGTTCTGTTATCCGAAGACCACATGATTGTCCGCGAAGGCCTCCTGGCCCTGCTCAAACAGGAGACCGACATCCAAGTCGTCGGCGAGGCGGAAAACGGTCGCCAGGCCGTCGCGCTGGCCGCCTCGCTCGTCCCCGATGTGGTGGTGATGATATTGCCATGCCGCTGCTCAACGGCTTGGAAGCCACGCGGCAGATCCTCCACGCCTCGCCCACCACCCGGGTGCTCATCCTTTCGGCGCACGGCGACGACGCCTATGTTGAGCAGGCGATGGCCTTGGGCGCGGCTGGCTACCTGATCAAACAAACCGCCTCGCACGTGCTGGCCGCGGCGATCAAGGCGGGTGCGCATGTGATCGTCACGTTCAACCTCGACCATTTTCCTCCAAGTTACGTGCAACGCTTCGGCATCGATCCGCAGCACCCGGACGATTTCATCACCTACCTTCTGGATTTGGCTTCAGGCCCGGTTTGTGCCGCAGTCAGGCGCCACCGCCAAAGCTTGCGCAACCCACCCAAGACGGTCGAAGAGTACCTCGACTGTCTCGCACGCCAACAACTCCCCCAGACGGTCTTGATGCTGCGCAGGTACGCGGAGGTTCTATAACCCCCTGTAACCTTTGCGATTGCCTGCACAGGCGAAAATCCATATCATTCCGCCTTTCCATTACACAAAGGCAGAACACCATGGAAACCGTTCAGAAAGCCGTCGTGCTGCTTGGCGAGAAGATCGATACGATCAGTCCCTACCTTCACGGGCAGTTCGCCGAGCACCTGGGCGCCGGAATCTACGGCGGCATCTGGGTGGGTGAAGACTCCAAGATTCCGAACACGCGGGGATACCGCAACGACGTTCTGCAGGCTCTCCGAGACCTGAAGGTTCCGGTGGTCCGCTGGCCCGGCGGCTGCTTCGCCGACGAGTACAATTGGCGGGAAGGCGTGGGACCGCGATCCAAGCGGCCGGTCAAGATCAACACGCACTGGGGGGGTGTGACGGAGCCGAACACGTTCGGCACGCACGAGTTCATGGACTTCGCGGAAATGATCGGGGCCGAAGCCTACATCAGCGGAAACGTAGGGTCGGCGTCACCGCGCGAGTTGGCGGAGTGGGTGGAGTACGTGACGTCGCCGGCCGGATCGCTGGCTTCGGAGCGGGCAGCCAACGGGCGCCAAACTCCCTGGAAACTGCCGTATATCGGGCTTGGCAACGAACTGTGGGGCTGCGGCGGCAACATGCGGGCGGAGTATGCCGCCGACGTGACGCGTCGGTACTCCACATTCATTAAGGTTCCGGCGGGCGTGAGGATCCTGAAATCGGCCTCCGGTCCATCCGACGAGGACTATCACTGGATGGAAGTCATGATGCGAGACGCCAGCGAGCGCTTCGATGCCATCGGCCTGCACTACTACACCATCACGGACAACTGGCAGCGGAAAGGCTCGGCGACCGCGTTCGACGAGGCCGAATACGCCAAGACGCTGGCGACCACCATCCGCATCGACGACATCATTACCAAGCATTCCGCGATCATGGACAAGTACGATCCCCACAAGCGCGTCTGGCTGGCCCTGGACGAGTGGGGCACGTGGTGGGACGTAGAGCCAGGCACCAATCCCGGCTTCCTGTTCCAGCAGAACACGCTGCGCGACGCGCTGGTGGCGGCACTCAACATCAACATCTTTGTCAAGCATGCCGACCGATTAAAGCTAGCCAACATCGCGCAAATGGTCAACGTACTGCAGGCCATGATCCTGACGAAGGACGAGAAGATGGTCCTGACGCCGACCTATCACGTGTTCGAAATGTTCAAGTCGTACCAGGACGGTACAGCCCTGCCGGTGGAGATTCAGTCTGCCTGGTACAACAAAGACGCCTCGACCTTACCGGCGGTGAGCGCCTCGGCGGCGCGCGACAAGGACGGTCATCTACACGTCGCCCTGGTGAACGTG
>Ga0118677_10005355_pt1 | contig 22518 bp, 26 predicted proteins | sample AliMusrvi5mmetaG_FD_86154 | JGI IMG/M metagenome (GOLD analysis project Ga0118677, IMG submission 86154)
CTTCAACACTATATATGGACGGTATACAGTCAGATATATCGTCTCTAGGGAAACGAACCGTCGTCGAAGGCAAAACAACTCTTGATAATCTACACCAAATGCAAATGTCTGATATGCGGCGGGAGGCCGGGCTAGTCGACACGATCAAAGAACATATTGAAGCCCTTGAACTAGAGATTTCAACCCTCACAGATGTGGTCGCTAAGACACAAAAGGAAGAGACACTCCTCTATCTGAAAAAGAAGAGGGACGACCTCCTCTCAAATTCATCGGTATATGACTACTTTTTCAATGCCGGGGAGCTCTTGTTTAAATACTACGACCTCCAGGAAAAGATCCAGGATGGTGTGTCTGCCGTCTCCAAACAGGTAAAAGTTAAGCCGGGGAGTGTACTTGCGGCCCTGCAAGAGCCATCAGCTACGGTAAGGCCTTCATCGGGCCCAGCTGTTTCCCAGCCGGAGGGGAGGGATGTTTTGCTCGAGAGATATATGCAAAAGGTGAACCCTGAGAATGCCAAGGTCCAGCCAAATATCTCTGAGGATCCCCATGGACTCTGTGAGAAGTGCGATGTGGAGATGAAGTTCAGCCCTATCGAAGCCCTCTTCTTCTGTGACCAATGTGGCTTCCAGGAGTTTGTCTTAATTGACAGCGACAAGCCCAGTTACAAGGATCCGCCTCGGGAGGTTACCTATTATGCCTACAAGCGGATCAACCATTTCAATGAGTGGCTGGCCCAGTTCCAGGCAAAAGAGAGTACAGAAATCCCGGAAGATATTTTTCAGGCGATCCTGGAGGAGCTAAAGAAGGAGAGGATTGTGAGTGTAGAAGACATAAAACAGGTGAAGATTAGAGAAATTCTGAAGAAGCTAAAATGTACGAATTTTTACGAACACGTACCTTATATACTCAACAGAATAAATGGGAAGACGGCACCAGTGATGTCTCGAGAGATTGAGGAGAAGCTGCGCTTCATGTTCAAGGAGATCCAGAGCTCCTTTGTCAAGCACTGCCCTAAGACACGCAGCAATTTCCTATCATATTCCTATGTGCTATACAAGTTCTGCGAACTTCTGGAGCTGGATGACTATCTGCAGTGCTTTCCTCTGCTGAAAAACAGGGATAAGTTATACAATCAAGACAAGATATGGGAGCGTATATGTACCGATCTACGCTGGCAGTTTATTCGGTCGATTTAACCTTACATGTGTGCGGGAGGCATTCCAGGCATTCCAGGCATTCCAGGCATGGAAGGAGGAGAGGGCATCGCATGCTTGGAGGCGGGAGATGCATCGGCAAAGCCCTGGGAACCGTAAAAGTAGTTCCACACGGCCTTGTGCGTCAGGTGGTACACCAGGGCAAACACCACGGCGTGGGTGGCGGCAACCATCTTCTTCGAGCCGCCCGCAGGCAGGCTCAGCAGGATCCCAGGGGTCAGCACGAAGAACAGAAGAGCAACAAACAGACTCATGTACAGGTGGAACATTTCTAATTATCTGACGCAGATTTAATTTCCCTGGCGAGAAGGATTTCCCCTTCTCTCCTCGGATTCTTACGAACTAGGCCGGGATATTTCTTTAGTAAATACTCAGTTACCTTCTTATAGATAGATTGTCTCTCTTCCACCGTCTTACCTATCCCCCCAGCCTTGCCCATCTTTGTTGTTGCAACGAGATCGTTCAATCGTATGACCCCTCCATCTCTAACTGCATTTTCTAGACTCAACTCGTAGTCATGTTTCAACGGTGCATGTAACACAATTTTTCGGTTAATAATACCATACATATGACCGATGAGGAACTTTAGATTTGTCGATGGTTCATGAGACATCCACCCAGCATTCTTTGTAGGATAAATACCCCACATATGATACCCCAGGCGTTTGCATAAGGCAAAGCCTCTCTGAATCACCTGTTTCAGCCCAACCAGCGGTACAAGTTTTCCCCCCTCGAGTTGCCATAGAGCACTTACGTCATCGTCAAACGATACGATGTGTGTTCCAACCGGATAGTACTGCATGATAAAATTCCTCTGTTGCATAAGGCCTGGTACACCTATGACAACAGAGCCATAGAGAGAGTTGGCAACGGTTTTGGAATATAGCTCATATTCTTGTTTATTTGCTACAAAGAGGGTAATCTGTTGCTTAGGAATCTTATAGCTATGTAACATGGCTAGTGTCTTTTCTTGCACCAGCTCTGGTCGCCCATAGGTCGGAATAACGATCTGGTAGACCATCTATTGTTAGCCGCCTTGAAAAGTTGACGTAACTTCCTCGGACCTGACTAGTCCTTGTGTCATGAGTCTAGAGTTGGTCGTCGGCCCTATGTTTGCCGGCAAGTCGACGGAGGCAATTCGGCGGGTCAGACAGTTTCAGTCAGATGGTATTCCTTACTTAGTTATTACTTCTATACGCGATACACGGTATGACCCTAGCGGAGAATCTCTCCGTAGTCATTCTGGGGGGAGTGTTCCAGCGACCGCTCTGGAAACGTTGCGAACAGTCTTACCTACAGTTCCGTTTGCCTATGCTAAATATGTTGTGGTTGAAGAGGCTCAGTTCTTTCCTGACCTCTATGAAGTTGTTATGGAGATGGTCGAGAAGAGGGGCAAACACGTCGTTGTCTTTGGGCTGGATGGAGATTCTGAGAGGAGACCGTTCGGTCAAGTACTCGATCTTATCCCAGTGGCAGATACGTACGCCAAGCTGCAGGCAGAATGTAGGCTCTGTGGGGATGGGACGGCCGCCATCTTTACGAAGAGATTCTCGACTGTTACCACGCAAGTGTCTGTCGGCGGAGAGGAGTCATATAAGGCCGTCTGTAGGAAACATTATTTAGACCCTGTAAGAGGCTAAATAATGGGCTTAGTCAAAGTAAACCCTAAAGCAGGACAGGTCCCTAACGTACCACAGGTCCCTAACGTACCATCGGGAAGCCCACCAGGTTGGCGCCAATGCCAAAGCCGGCACCCTGTCTGGCCGTCACGCCAATGGAGGGGGAGAAGATGTCCAGCACGGCGAACACAGCGGCGGCGGCAATGGTCACGGACACAATCTCATCCATCGGGAGGGGCTTGCGGGGGATGAAGAAGAGAGCAAGAGCCACGGCCACACCTTCCACAACGTACTTAATCAGGCGGGTAAGCAGATCATTCATGTCCATTCTATCTATATTCTGGCAAAAGATTTTTTAGGAAATGGATCGGCTTCCTCTGGTCTAAAGGTACGATACGAAGCCATATTCAGAATGAGTACCGAGCCAGCAGAAGATTACCTTATGGAGGACACTGAGCTCCCTAGCCAGAAGGTGGTACTCCTGAGTTTTCTCAGCCCGGAGAAGGTACTCGCAAACAAGGACATCTTCATGTTTAAGAAGTTCCTAGTTGACTACGAGATGCAGTGGAAGACGACAAGACTCGAGCAGTGGATGGCCGAGCAGTTCAGAACCCTGAACGCAAAGATGGAGGCCCTTGCCGGTAACAGTGAGAGCAAGGCAAAGGAGGAGGTGGTGGAGGAGCTGAAGGGTTGCCTCCTGCGTACCGATCTTTTCGTTGAGGGGTTCCAGGCCTTTGTGAAGGAGAACATGACGGAGATGAAGGAGCAGAAGCTTCAGAGTGCATATGAGGACTTCCTGTTCGCCAACTCCTCGAAGCTGGAGGAGGAGTTCTTCGCCCTGAATGAGTTTAGGACCACTATGCGTGGCATTAAGGTGCGTGGTGTGTTCGCAACGGAGGCAGAGGCATCGATTCGTGCTAAGCGTCTGCAGAAGTCCGACCCCTCCTTTAACATTTACCTGGGCAGTGTCGGAAAGTGGATGGCCTGGGAGCCGGACCCGAACAAGGTCGGGGCGAGCGAGTACGCAAACGACGAACTGAACAGCCTGATGAAGAAGTACCGTGAGAATGAGGAGGCGCGTGACCAGTTTTACACGGAGCAGAAGAAGCAGAAGCAGGGTACTGTCGTATCTGCTGCACCCCCTTCTTCGGATGATGCAGGGGCAGAGGCAGTCCCCTCTGTGGACGGAGCTTCCTCCTCCGCAAGTTCCTATGACGGGATGTTCTCTGGACCGGCGGACCTGGCCATGCAGAGGAAGGCAGAGGTTGCTGCGGCAGCTGAAGCTGCAAAGGCAGCTGAAGCTGCAAAGGCAGCTGAAGCTGCAAAGGCAGCTGAAGCTGCAAAGGCAGCTGAGGCGGCAAAGGCAAAGGCCTCTCTCGACTAGGGTGTAGTACGTAGTTAAACTGTAGTTCGCAATATATAGTGATACTATATTATGCGACAAATTGATATACTTTAACACTTCTCATCCTTCCCGCATCCAGTAAACCCTTCGGGAAAATACTGCGGCGAGCTAGCCTTCAGAATCGGTAAAAGGGCGACGGCCACGAACAGTCCTGCTAAGGCGTACCATGTTGCATCTTTCATGTATACTTTGCTCATCTATTGGATACTTATGTTTAGTTGAGCGGCATAGGTCCAGACGACTCTGCTTGGTTGTCAGCGTCCTTTTCATACGTGCGAAGACGCTCAGTCTTTGCACAGAAGCCATTGATACATTTTAGCCCAACATCGCAGGGATTGTTCACTCCACAGGGAATAGCGTCATCCGTAAATCCCTCAACCGCCCATTTCATACTGCCATTCAGTAAAACCAGCACCAGGCCGAGTCCAAGAATAAGTAAAAGGGTGCTTGTTACGTCTCCAAGATGTAACATGATACTATTTGGAGGGTTTAAAATTTCTTGACGTTAATCATCGGCCCCTTCAGTTTCCTGTTTGCTGGGTCATATTGGTTTCCTTCCTCGGGGTCCTTTTCCTTGTAGTGTTCCATAGAGTGCTTCCAGAATTCCGGAGCACCAATCTGAAACTCCCCATGCATCTCAGCCTTGTACCAGAAGACAATATCCTCTAGCTTATTGCTCTGCGAGTTATTGTTCATAACAATACATTCATAGTTCTGTGTACACTGATCCATGACCTGACAGAAGAACTCCAGGCTCGGAAAAGCACTCCCAAAATTCTCGAAGATACGCTTCCTGTTTGTCACGTAGGGCTCTCTCAGGATAAAGCAGTAATCCACATTTGTTCTTAACATAGGAGGGATACCGAGAGGGTATTGCATAGTAATCAGGAAGAACACCTTGAGCCAACGTCCATTCAAGAATAGGTATCTAATGTTACGGTCATGAAGCCAGCTGTCATCGTACAGACAGTCGTCCATGATTAAGAAGGATCTCGGGTCGGTCCTCGATGTCCCCATTGTCTCAATCTCCTTTTGCACCTTTGCCATAATTAACTTCTGTCTCTTGCAGAAGTTGGCAATAATTACTGGGTTGTAGTCGCCGTGAATGAAGAGCGGGGGAATGAGTTTCTTGTAAAATTGGTTCGATTCCTCTGTACCGCTGATCACGGTTCCCAGAGGCATTTGCTGGTGGTGAAAGAGGAGGTCACGTACCAGAGTAGACTTGCCCGTTCGCCTCCTCCCAATAAAAACACAAACCGCATCCTGGGGAATCATTTTCATATCGAACTTCCGGATATTTACATTGAGGGCGGAGGCTACTTCGGACATTTTACTCCTCTCTTCCACATAATAAATGCGGATAATTCTCCGAGTATCGGCAAAAAAGTCATGATAGAATGGATTCATGTTTGAATCAACCTATCGAAGTATCCCTTCCACGGTGGACAGTATACAGCCGAGTCCCTGTTATCCCTGGCTATACTGATGTTTCAACACGTATACCTATCCTCGAGAAGGTCCTAGGAAGTCTGCCTGAGAAGGATGGACAGTTACAGTCGGATGAATATTTCGCCCGTGTACATTCCTTCACAGGAAGTGGCGAGTGTGTGGTTGAGACGGCATCGAAAAAGAAGAAGCCGAGCTATTGCAAGGTAACTCACATCTTAGACCCTGTCCGGAAAATTCAGGGATACTATGACAACGCCGAAAAGGGCGAAGAAAGGGCTCAGAGAAAGACGGCTAACCACATGAACCAGGCCTACATTGACTACCTGGCCAATTATTTACTTGGACAACTGAGGGAACGGGATATTTCTCCCCATTTCTGCCTCTTTTATGGGGGATTTCAGGCAGTGGCCAACAAGTACAGATACAATATAACAGAATCCTTTGACTCCTATAGGCACTACAAGGGCTTCTGGGATAAGAAGGAGGCCGGGCTCTTTTCCCTGTATATCACGGAAGACGGGGAATCGGTTGACGGGGAATCTCGCCTGAAAACATCTATGCACTCTCGCTCCTTTTCCTATTTTACAGATAAGTCTCGAGGCCGGTCTACCTCGAGCTCTGAGTCCGAGTCGAGTCATATTTCTCTTCTCGAGTATGCCGGAGCTGCTGATGCTGACGGCGAACTCGAATCCGTGTCGACCTTCGAGACTGGTTCTGATGCATCTGATTCCGAAGGAACGTACGATGAGACCAATGTGTACTCTGAGTTCGTGAAGTTTCCCACGGTCCTCCTTTTTCAGGAAAAGATGGATGGAATTATGGATAAGATTCTCGATGAAGAGGATCCTGACTTTGAGGAGAAGTGGACAGCATGGACCTTTCAAGTGATTGCTGCACTTTGCGTGGCCCAGGCCACGTTCGGCCTCACACACAACGACCTGCACACGAATAATATTCTGTACTCTGACACCGAGGAGAAGTACGTGTACTACAGGACACGTGATGGATGTATGTGGAAGGTCCCCACCTATGGGCGTATCTTGAGAATTATTGATTATGGTCGTTCTGCCCTCCGTATTGGCTCGCAGTGGTTCGTGAGTGACGATTTTGCAAAGGGTGGAGATGCAGAGGCCCAGTATTCCTTTGGCGACTTCAAGATTGATCGGGCAGAGGAAGTTTACCCGAATCCTTCCTTTGACTTATCTCGCTATGCTGTGAGTATTATGGAACCTCTGTTCCCAACATTTCCTACGGAAAAGGAGGGTGGTGAGATTCTTAACCAAGAGGATTCGTGGGTGATCAAGGAATCCGTGTCTCCCCTCTGGAATTTACTATGGAGTTGGCTAATCGACGACAAGGGGAAGAATATTCTACGCAACGAAGATGGGACAGAGAGGTTTCCCGATTTTGATTTATATGAGACAATCGCCGCCCATGTCTTTACGGCCAAGCCGCAGGAACAGGTGAGGAAGGACATATTCAAGCAATACTCTGTGACCGACGTTCCTGGAGGTCAAAAGGTATATTCGCTATTCTGCTAAAGAGGGCTTTTGGTATATGGGGTATTTCATTACTTTTTTATAAGGGGAACTATCTAATAGATGGCATCTATTACACCAGTATCTGGAACAGATTTTTCTACATACGACAACTATAATTATCAGGCTATGCAAGGAATTGCATCGAGTGCAGATGGTTCAATTATATACGTCTGTATGAATGGTGTTACTAATATTGGAGTTGTAAAATCTACTGATTCCGGTTCTACATGGAATGTAGTTAACGCAGACACTTCATCATTTACATCCATTGCATGTAGTTCTGATGGAACCATAGTATACGCTGCAAATTTAGGAAATGGTCTGTTTAAATCAAGTAACTCTGGAGCTACCTGGGGTCAAGTATCCTTTAGTCCAAATGCTACCTTACCTGGAGGAGCAGCAAATCCAGAATCGCCCGATGGCGGTGTCTTTCCTGGATATGAGTTAAGTAATATATATAAAATTGCATGTGATTCAACTGGGTCTAAGGTAATTATGACGACAAATGCAGCAGCATCTATATATCGATCTACGGATGGAGGTTCTACCTGGTCATTCCTATATGCAACACCAGGATATAGTACTAACCCACACGCCCCTACAACTATTGCAAGCAGTGCAAATGGAACTGTACTGTATGCGTCGTTAAATAATACTGATACGAAAAATATAATTGTCAGTAAAAATTCGGGTGCTACCTGGGAAAGTATAAATATGCTTGGTCTGAGCGGACCGTTTCCAATCCTATCAACCAATTCGTATGGGGATTTTGTCTTTGCTGTTGACGGTAGTAGTGTCTTAAATATATTTTACCCTACACACGTCGATAAGGAAGTATTAACACCTGGCAACGGAAATACATATTCTGCACTAGCATCGTATAATTCTGGGAACGGTATTATCATTGCTCAAAACTCATATACCACAATTGTAAATGGTGCAGTAGTGTTATATTCTGTTAGCAATAAATACCCCCCTGGGCAATCTTCTACTGCTTGCTTTAACGAGCATACTAAGATTTTATGCTTTAAAGAAGGTAAAGAACTTTATGTTAAGGTGCAAGATGTTAGAAAGGGGGATCTCATTAAAACATTACTCCATGGATATGTACCAGTGAATATGATTGGAAAAACCAAGATATATAATTCAGGTAATACGCTGAGAGGGACAGACAGATTATATGTGTGTTCTCCTGATAAATATCCACAGCTAACAGAAGAGTTAATCCTTACAGGAACTCACTCAATTTTGGAAGATACTATTACTGACAAACAGAGAGAAGGAACTCTAGAAATGTTAGGACGAATCATGGTAACAGATAAAAAATATAGAATCATGGCTTTTCTTGATGAGAGGGCTATGCCATATGTGGAAGAAGGATTGTTCACCGTTTGGCATATTGCATTAAATCATGAGAACTACTTCATGAACTATGGCATTTATGCAAATGGCCTTCTAGTAGAAACCTGCAGTAAACGATTCTTAAAAGAAATGTCTGGAATGACATTGATTGAATAAGTAGTGTGTTATCTACGACATGATATCTATATGATATGGATAACATGTATGTCTAATGCATTTCTTCTAAAACCTAGCGGGACCGGTCTGAAGCTCAATATCTACTGGAGTTGCAACAGCAGTCGCTGATGCAACCGCAGTTGCAGTTGTATCAATAATGGAATCAATCGATTCGGGTAGGAACATGTATATGGATGCAGTTATACATGCACCTAGGCAAAAATCACGAACTACGGGACGGAGTCTCAGCTCCTCGGAGGGTTCCTTCGTATAGACCTGGTAAACATAACTTACTATAGCAATAATAACTCCTCCTGCGAGGACTGCCTTCCACATACCGGACTTTGTAAAATCCATTCTATCGCATGAATATGTTTAGGAAAGTTACTCCGTACGCATGCGGCGGAACCTAGAGCTCCTTCTTTGCGGAACCTAGAGTTCCTCATCAAACTCCATGGGCATTTCGTCCGATGGTTCCAGGGAGAGTGCCTCGTCTGCAAAAGGGATGTCCTGAATGCCGTTTTCTTCTAGGATATCGGAATCAAAGAGTACATGGTTCGTCGAGAAAGTCACCTGGGGCTTTGTCACAATATTTATCACGGGCGACGCCGCCGCAGGACCAGGTGCTTCGGCCTCAACGGGTGCCTGAGCAGGTGCCTCCACGACAGGTGCCTCCACGACAGGTGCCTCTACAACAGGTGCCTCTACAACAGGTGCCTCGACAACAGGTGCCTCGAGAACAGGGGCCTCGAGAACAGGGGCCTCGGCTACTTCCTTTGCAGGTTCCACAACCGCCTGACTCTCATCAGGAACGCTAGACTCAACCTCGACTAGCGAAATAGGTGCATCGGGCTTCTCAACTGCCTCAACCTTCACCTCGCCTATCTTCGTGTCATCCTCGTCATCGTCGTGCAGATACTCACGCAGGATAGACTTCACAGGAAGTAATCCCCGAATCGCCTGTAACACAGAATCGTTCAGAAGAGAAGACACCTGACGGAGATTCTTCTGCTTCTCAATACTGTTCGAGTCTGCAAAAAGGTAGGCATTCGTCCAGAGAGTACGGGCACACTCAGATAGGACCCTGTGTAAAAAGTGGTCGATCTTAGGAATGGTAATCTGCAGTTTCTTCTGTTTTGTTGTTAACCGAATCGCAGAGAGTACCTTCGTGTGTGCAATAAAGACAGCCGTGATCAGCTCCTCGAGGTAATCACACGGGCAATCCTTCTGAATCTTCTCAGTCTCCCTCAGCACCTTGTCTTGATTCCAGTCCGGAATACCCTGTAACATGGTTTGGAACTGCCAAAGGATCTTGCTAGGTGTCGGGGCCTCCTCCTTGGCCGAGGCGAGAAGTTCTAAGACATATGTCTCGAGTGTAGGGACAAGAAAAACACAGAGCTGACGTGTATATTCTCCTTTTGCTTCTCCGTACACTGAAAAATCATTTTCGCCGCTCATTGCGATATTCTAGTCTATATACATTTACTCAAAGAATCATTATAACCGCATGGACTTCAAGTACAGTAGACGCGCCCAGGGGGAACCTCCAGAACCAATTGCACGCAAGGCAAGAAGAGCTTCCTCCCAGGTATCCTCACGATCTAAATACTCCTTTATCTGATCAATTGGGTTTCCTCCCTTCATAAATGATTCGGATACGGTTAACGTCTCGTCTATCTTTGCTCTCGGTGGTCGGGCCATTTGACGAAACGACTCCGTCCCGACAGGTTGCTTCCATTCACATCTAGACTGAATTGCGGGTGTAATACGGTTCGGATCTCGGCATTCCAGAATGCATTGGACCGATGGAGATACGGTTTCCAGAATACGCCGTAAAAATGCCTGGGATTCGGGAGTTAGGTCTTCTGCTCCTTCTATCCAGACAAAGAGGGGTTCCTGGCTTCGCACTTGCCGATGGAGAGACTCTCTTCCCTCTCGTAGCGTACGATCTGTCCGTGCATTCCAATGGTATAGTTTGGCCTTTGCCTGTTTCACGTGTGATAATATCCACGTTGTTTTTCCACAACCTGGAGGACCATACACTAACCATGCTGGTTGGGGCATCCCCTTTCATTGAACTGGGTTCCTGAGTTTAGGCTTCCTGTTGAAGCACTTCCGAGCCGAAGGAAGCCGCACCTACTTCCACGCATTCACATGTAGGCTCTGCATGAGCGGGTTGTTCTGCGTCATCTCAATAATCTCACGTGTATTCCTTTCCTCAGCCACATCCAAGTTAAACGGTACTCTGTACTTCACCCGCCCAATATCTGTCGAGCCAGGGCCAAGATCCACGCTCCTGTTTACGGTGAGTTCACGGTCATTGCGGATATCTGAGTCCAACTTCCTCGATGTAACATTGGGCTCGTCGCCCTTGAACATCTGAATATTTCCACCCATCGCCTGTCTCCCCTTAGCAACCACCTGCTTATTCGGGTTCAGTGTCATGTTATAGGCGAAGGTGTGACTGATCATCCGCTCAGCCGCCGCCTTCGGTGCACCTGTATAGGCCGATTTAGCAGAGATTTGTGCCTTCTGCGTCGGTCTAGCAATATCATCGGGGTCATATGCGGTCAGGCGAGTGGGGCCATCCGCAATAGCCATAATACCAAAGCGGTCATTATGGATAGTTCCCTCACGTACCGTCGTGCGGGCAATATCGCTAGGATCCCAGACCGTGATTGCCGGTGCACCATTCGCATACCCTGTAGCATTACCCGACTGCTGGATATTCCCGATAGTCTCGCTGCGACGAGTCGGGCGGGACTCATCCTCGAAGTGCGTCGTTACTGCACCGGCCTCAGCGGGGCTCAGATTCAGTCCCATGACACGATCGCCAGTGTAAAAGCGTTCATTCGGGCGGGCATCATACGAACCCTTTCCATAGTCATCATCGGGGCTCGACGAGAACTGGCTGGCATCAGCATTTCTGTATCCAGCCCCACCATACTGATAGCCCTGCGGCTTCCTGTAACTGCCTACCACGTAGTTCATTCCAAAATCCTGACTTGCACCAGGGCCAGTGTACTCAACACTTGTGTCCTGGCGATTTGTCTCAGGCATGACCTGGATAGGTCGGTTCATTTCCTTGGTCAGTTCGGACTGTCCCGCAATACCCATGTGCTTACCATCCTCGTCGCTGAAGAAGCCATCGGGGCGGTACTTTCTCACCTCACCGGGGTTCTCTGCCGACTTGCCGATGAATTGCTGACCTTCCACGACGGGCATGGAGTAGCTTGTCTTGGGATTTGTCGCCACACGGATGTCTTCTGTCTTCTTCATGTTCTTCATCATGTACTCATTGACCTCTAGCTGTTGGAAGCCGCCCTTACCTGTGGAACCGTAGCCCTCATTCAGAGCAGGAGCCACTCTCACCTGCTCGAACGGCTTCTCTCCTCCACGGTTTCTCGGCTCATTAATACGACTGTGTACGAATTCAGAGGACGCCTCCAGACCATACACATTGCCAAAGGGTACCTGGGTGTTGTCGAACATTTGCTCCACCTCTTGCTTCTTCACCTGCACGGTGCCAGCACCCGTATAACGATCCAGGCGTCCAGAATTGGCTGAGGAGTCGACGTTCTGCTTCACCCTTCCTCCGAAAAAGGGCTGCATGTTGTTGTGGGTGAACTCCTCTGCGGGGAGGACCTGGCCAGACAGGCCGCTTGTGATATAGTCAGAATCAATATAGTTGGGAGTGAGCTCCTTTCCGCCGGCATTCATCATGACGTCAGGTGTTGCGGCTTCAATAGGAATTTGCGTCGGAAGTTGCCTGACGCCGGACGGATTTGGTTCAACTGGTGGTGTCGTCATTCCCATAAGCCCCTTGTACATGAGATTGAGTTCTGCGGCAGATCCCCTGAGACTTGTATTCGGATTCCCATCTGACGCTTGGCGGTTGCTGAAGGCTTCCTGGCGGTTACGGTTGCCTTGATTTCCAAATGCCTCTTTAACAGGCACGGCATCTCTCGCAATAGGGTTGGTGCCTGCAGGTTTTGTGGGGTAAGGACCAGCGGGGGTGGTGTTTCTTGCCAGAACTAGTCCTACTCCTCCTAAAACTGCTAGGACTGCTAATTCCATACTAACAAGTGACTAGTAAAAGGGTTGCCAGCAAAGCGAGCAAAGGAACATATCACCTAAGAAAAGACGCTTGTCTTAGTGAATGTATCTACTGGAGTCTGGGCTGTGCGGCCACACCCTTGACTACCTCATCAGTGTACGTGCCACGGGCAGGAGTGTGGGTCCTGAACCTGTACTTATCGACATCTCTAGCAGGAATGAAAAAGTCAAAGGGAGTCTCGAAGGTCTCCTGGGGATTGTGGATGGGGAAGTCCCAGCGATTCCACCCTGTTGCACGGAGAGTACAGGGAGGATTTGTCAGATGGTTGAAGACAAGGGGCGAGCTCTCATCAGGAGCGTGCTCCAGACTCCTCTGGTTCACGGGATTGGTTGCAGGATTGTACAGAAGAGAATTCTCTCTCCACCTGGCGGATGGGCGGCCTACACCCATTAAATCAGACTCTACCTCTGTCTTCCAGAGACCAGAGACCCAACTTGCTCCGGATTGTTGAATACGGGTTGTCGTATCCATGGGGAAACTGGCAGGGCAGTTCTTGTACGGAGTAAAGGCATAGGTCCCAGCATAGGATGTAATTCTCATATCGTCTGCCTGGTGGACGTCATCCCACTTTGACCGTGTGAAGGCCGTCTGTCGGGGAGTGCACATCTCTACTAGTACTTTTCAGGACGATTGCATACATTTATGCTGAAGGGTTCAGGGGCAAGGGTGGCAGGGTAGGCCCACATCTGCGAGGGCTTGAGGGGCACGGATGATACATTTATTGACACCTTTTGCTTAGGAGTGTTTCTAGTAATCTCCTTTCCGACGTCATCCTTGGGAAGGTGCTGTCTCTTGGGGCAAAAGGTGTTTGCACGGGTGATGCCACGGAGATCGGATTCAATGTTCACCTGCTTTTCCCGGGTCTCATAGGGTACCTCATTTCCTCCGACAAGGCCGAGAGTGTGCTGGGTAGGCTTGGGGTGTTCCCCGTAAGATTTCAGGATATCGTAGGTCTGGGGATTTTCTGTAGATTCCCAGGGATGAGGTTCATATGGGCCTATTGCATCCATGTTCTATCCTGGCGGAATAAATGATTCTTGAAGAGAATGTCTTCAGTGCCCTCTAGTGCAGGAGCACCACTTCGTAGAAGTGGTCGTAGTCGTACCCCTTCTCCTAGTCCTCTTGGGACTGGTACTCCTGCACGTTCTACTTCTCCTCGTACTTCGCTAAGTAGTCTTAGAACTGCGTCGCCTAGCCCCCCTGAAGCGGCTCCTCCAGCTCCTCCAGCTCCTGAAGCTCCTCAAGCTCCTCAAGCTCCTCAAGCTCCTGAAGCTGCTCCTCTAGCCCCTGGCGGGGCGTCGCCTCTAGCCCCTGGCGGGGCGTCGCATGCTCCTCAAGCTCCGCCGCCACAGTCTGACTGTGAACGACTCCGTGCCTTAGAAATACCGTTAAATGGTGAAGCTATTTGCTGGTGGCTTTCTGTCAACCTCGCCCTTTTTCACAAGAAGAGGCCTGAATTAGACACATTCTTCCAAGGAGGTGGTTCTGCCCTCTTTCAGGAGCTTTATACTCATTATTCTGGAACGACGAAGATTGATATGGAACGACTTCGAACTGGAATTCGTGATGACTTGGCCAAAGGAACACCCCCCACCTTTGACATAGCCAGCAAGGGCCCGCAATCGACAAACGAGTATCTCTTGTATTTACAATCGGTCATAAAATCATTAGATAACACCTTTATACAAATTATTAATGGCAAACCCAGTGCATTTCAACAAGCATATGATGTATACTACCACGCCCTATATTTCGGTTTACCACGTAACCTGAAGGAAGGGGAAATAACAGATACATCTAACCCCACCTTAAATGCATTCTACGAGTTTCCTGATACAGTACTATCGTCAGCAGGAAATACAGTTGTCTTTAGTTTTGAACGGAAAGTAAATAATGTATATTCACCCTATACAATAACTCCTCTAAAGACACTTCAGCTACCAACATCGAAGGGTGAACGTTTGATAAACACATCTGTAACAAAGGAAACGAAGGACACGGTCCACTCCGAGTGGGTCAAGATGATTCTTACTAGTACAGAAATGACATCCTTTTACTTAGATGCTATTACGGTATCTACTCCTGGGGGAGGACACTATGTGACCTATGTGAAGTGTGAAGACTCGGATATTTGGTTATATGATAATGGATTGAGTGCTGGTGCACTCGGAACGAAAGAAGGTTCTGCAGAATTTACATCGTTCGAGGATATGATGAGTAAGAAGGGTGACCTAATACGGAATAATCTTGTCTTACTCTATTATTCGAAGGTTGGATCTACTGCTACAGTAGCTGCTCCGTCTGCACCAGTAGCAGAAGCAGAAGCACCGGCTGCACCAGTAACAGTAACAGCACCAGCACCAGTAACAGTAACAGCACCAGTAACAGTAACAGCACCAGTAACAGCAGCAGCACCAGTAACAGCAGCAGCACCAGCAGAAGCACCAGTAACAGCAGCAGAAGAGGAGGCAGAAGAGGAGAAAGAAGAGGAGGAAGAAGAGGAGGAAGAAGAGGAGTCCCCCTGAGCACACCTCGTACAAATCTAAGATAGTATACTGTCAAAACAATATCCTATCTTACATTGGCCATTGAACCATTTAACTACTCACATCTCTGGCAAAGGCCCTGCTCGGCAGACCACCACGGATCCATCCATTGGCAGCCACCTCCTCCACCAGGTGCTTAGGGTTCTGCACATTGTCCTTCACAGGCTTGATGAGGGGCTCGAAGACACCATCGAAACCAACCTCTGTCACACCACCACACTCCTTACCCTGGCGTACCTGCTCACTGTGTAAAAGCATCGACTCGACATCAGAGTTACCACGGCCGGTACCCATGAACGGCACCGTCAGGAAGGGTCTCGCCTGGGCACGGATTAAGCACCTGTTGTTCTTAAACTCGGGCTGGTTCTTCAGAGCAGACTCAGAATCAATATCGGCATTGTTGGCACCGAATCCCTCACGGGGGTAGACAAAGACATTCTCAATCGAGATAGGGTTCACCTTTCTTGCATCAGGCACCAGATTACGTGTGTTGTACTGACCAGGTCCTACCGACTGAGAATAGTAAGAGGTGATTCCACAGGCATCATCTCTTACATGTGTAAGACGGTTAATATCCATTCTTCTAGCAGAGTAGAAGAAATGGTTCGGGCTCCTATGTCAGATAGGTTTTGTTCCTGCATTAAGAAGGTATGGAAGACTAGGCGGTTCAAGAAGGAATCCTCGGCTATTGCTATATGTGTAAAATCAGTAATACAGGGACCTAGCCGGAGACGTACTCTCAAGCGTTTTTCCTGCAGAGGAAAGCCTACACTTTCTCTCCAGAGTGCGAAGGAGAACTCTCCTACATATTTAGCCAAGGAACAGAAGCCCCATTAGTTCCACCATAGCATGCATCTCCATTGCCTTCCTTGCATGTCTTGCCAGGTATCTTGTAGAGCCAATCCTGGTAGCTCTTCTGGTCATTCGGAATGCTCGTAATAGGTTGGGTGACGAACATACGCTGACTCTGCGTCTTACCAAAGACATCCGTTGGGTCGCTCGTCCACTGTACACGGAACATGGCGTCCAGGTCCTCCTTCGCCTCAGGGGTTTGCAGAGAGGGGGCAGGGTCTCGTGTCGGGGCATAAGAATATTGGTCAACCGTTATATTGTGAAAGGGATTCCTGACCTCCTCAACTGAACCCTGGAAGGGGAGCGTATCATCCGTCCCCTCAACCTCTGCGACAGATACCGTCTCTTGTACGGATGCTAAGACATACTGATCATCCAGCGAAGTCTGACCTGTAAATCCCTCCCTTCGTCCCTGAATATTCTTGAGGGCGAGGAAGGTCGGTAAAAGGGCTATGGTTGCAAGCACACCAACGATGAGGTATGAATGGTGATTCCGTGTCGTGCTCGTAACGATAAAACCTATCAGGAAGGCAATGACGTATACTACAGCTACCCTATTTACCATATGACTTGCACAAGGCCGCTTTGTAGGGTATAACGAGTGAACAATATATTTGGGATTTTCCCAAAAATATGGGTCGCATAACTCCATCTAACGCTTCTATTTGTTTTTCTTCATCTCCTCGGCCTTCCTCCTCTCAGCAAGCTTCTTCTGAAGCCTCTCCTTCACCAGAGACATCCTCCCAGAAGGCTGACGCCCAGCAGCACGCTCAAACTCATCCTCACGTGCACCAAATGAGCTCCGGAACGTCTCCATCATCTCAACGAACTGCGGATTGTCGCTAAATAGCTTCATCAGCTCCTGGGCCTCCGCCATTAGCTCCTTCGGGCGGATAGCACCGGACTGTATTTTCTGCTGAAGCTTCTTTGACAGCTTCTGCACAGTGCCCTGTAAAATGTTGGAGTTCTTGCCAAAGAGATTCATCATGATCTCGAAGGTCTTGGCGGGATTCGTCTTCGACGCCTCGATGTCTTCGGGACTCAGGCCGAGATCCTCCAGGTTCAGCTCCTTCACAATCTCCTCGGCCAGGCGGGCAATCTGTCCCTTCTTGAACTGCTCAGGGAGCTCAGGAAATCCCTTGCCCTCGCTGAACAGCTTGGAAATCTTCTCGCCGAAGGAGGAAAAATCCATGCCACCCATCTTCTCCTTCATCTCCTCCATCATCTTCTTCGCCCACGACTCGGTCCAGTCAGAACCGTTCACATCGTCCTTGGTGCCCATGTCAACCAGCAGACAGAAGGAGAGGAGGGTAAGATGCTGCTGTACGGCAGCCTTGGTGGTGTCGCTGAAGGACGCCCAAAGTTCATCTGTGATAAACACTCCCGGTAAGACGGGTCCTGGGCTCACCTTGGGATCCCTCTTAGGAGAGCAAGAAGGCAGAATACGCTCTCGGAACTGGGAGACCTTATCTGCATCGGAAATAAACATCGCCATGTCAATATCGGCCTTTAACTCAGGGCATGTCTTCATCAGGTCCACGGCAAATTCTGCATACTTGTCGAGGAACAGTTTAGGAAGAGGCGGCATCTAGACTATATGGGGTAGAAAGGTGGTCAATCTTTACGCTTCCGCTTAGCGGAAGAAAAGGCTGACATAGCCAGTAAAGTCCTACTTGGATGCCTTCTCGCAGAGGAGCACCAGAACCTTCAGGTGCTTCCAAATGGCCGAACGGTTCGACTCCGACATATCTCCCCAATACTTCTCAAAAATAGTCAGTGCCGGGTAAATTTCATTGAACTGCGTCTGAATGGCAATCTTCGTGTATGCAACAATCTTATCCACATCCTCGGCCATAATCTCATCCCTCAGCGGCTTGTACACGTGCTCACTAAACAGATCATGAATGAGCCTAGGATTCACCTTCTTGGCTGCCTCAATGGAGGACAGTGCACTCTTAATCTCCTTCTCCTCGGAGTAAGTCTCGTGCAGGTCCCGGAAGAAGGCAATCATCTTATCAACGAACAGACCAAGGGGAGTAGGGGCCTTTGACATATCTTTACTTACTGTGAGCGTTTCCTTTAGATTAGCTCTAGCCCCTATGAGCGTCTTACTACTGTCTTGCCGGTCCCTGGGGGATTCCCAGATCACGTTGTTGTTTGTACATGTCCATCTGTTTGTCAAATACCGCCTCCTTCTTTGACCGAGTTCCCTGGTTCTGAACAGCCGCTGCCAGACCAATATCGCTCTGCTTATCTCCAATTCCAGTTAAGAAACTGAAACTTCCCGGAATCGTCGCCCCGCCATTCCCTGCGGTAGACATATCTGCATCTACGAAACTGTATCCCGTATCACCGTATCCACTCATCTCACCTCCCAGCCACGACTCTGGTCCATCGACCAGCGTTTGTGCCTGACTCGTTGTTGGCGGCTTCGACGACTGTGTCTTCATCTTCTTCTCGTATAACCAGTTCATCACTTCCGTATCCACTTTTACCGGATTTTCGTCGCCGGCGATAACGAGAGTGGGAACCTGCTTTAACCATTTCGGGAGAGTCGGCTTATTTCCCGCCTTATCAGCATCGACGCATTGGAAGTCGAACGTCTTCAGCCACGGAGTTTTAGATAATTCTTCGATGAATGCCTTGGACCATTTGTCCTTATTACTGTAAAAACAAACGTTCTTCTGACTCATCTATTTACTTCATAAATGTTTCGGGGGATTCATTACACGCAAATGCATTAAGGCCTTCAGGCCCAACCCAGTAAAGTTGAAATCCGGACAGGGGGATAGAATAGTCCAGCCATGTCCTCCGTATTCCATGACACCGAGTCTGCAGATGCGAAGACGCTTACATTCACCCTCTCTCCCACGAATGTGACGTATGCAAACTGTCTCCGCAGAGCCGTGCAATCGGAAGTGTCTATCCTCGGGTTCCGTGCTGATATGACCGACACGGGTACTACGAGCGACGTTACCGTTACGAAGAATACTACACCAATGTCAAATGAGATGCTCGCTGATCGGATTGGCCTGCTACCCATTGCCTTTCCTGCCGAGGGAGTGACCGCCTGGGACAAGGAGCGTTACCTCTTCCGTCTAGCTGTAGAGAACAAGACGGAGGATACTCTCCTTGTCACTGCGTCGATGATTGAGTGCCTCGAGAAGGTTCCGACCTCCGATGAGAGGGTGCGTGTCCCCAATACCCAGTTCTTCTACCCTGATCCTGTTACAGGGGATACGTGTATTATTGCGGTGCTGAAGCCCTTTGTGCCCGGTCAGTCTCCCGAGGCGATTGAGCTGACTGCGTGGGCGACTCCAGGTAAGGGAAAGGAGCATGCTCGGTTCAACCCCTCGTCGCAGTGCTCTTATGGGTACACCCGTGACCCTGATGAGGGGCGTATTCTGAAGAGGTGGCAGGAGTGGCTCGTGCAGAAGAAGATTGCCATCAAGGATCTGGATGCGGATGAGACCAGGAAAAAGCAGCTAAATACCGAATTCAGGAGCCTAGAGCTGCACCGTTCCTTTAAGATTGATGCGAATGGGGAGCCCTACAGTTACGATTTTACCGTGGAGAGCATCGGAACGATGTCTCCGTACGCTATGGTCTACACTGGCCTCCTGGAGTTGGCCGCACTGTGCGAGAAGTATGCGGCTGTGGATGTGGGTGAGCTTCCTGACACCATGGATATTCGCCCCGCTGATGGGGCGATGAAGGGCTATGATCTGTGGTTCCGTGGCGAGGACCACACCCTGGGAAGTATGCTACAGGCGTGGATTGTCGATAACACGGTGGCGAGTGGCGAGGTGGATTATGCCGGCTACAAGGTCCCCCATCCTCTGCGAAAGGAGATGGTCCTGCGTCTTGGTGTTACGGATGCAAAGAAGTTCGAGGAGAGGGCGGCGAGGACCTGCCTGGCTAATGCGGCCAAGGGGTGTGCGGACATGTTCCGTGAGTGGTCTGTGGAGTGGTCTGTTGTCGCTAGGGAGAATGGCTTTGCCATGGGTGGTGATGGAAAGGCCATGCCGAAGAAGCCGTGGGAGGCTCACGCAGAGGCGAAGCGGCGTTAACACGCCGCCACCGCTTTGCTTCGCTCGGCTGAAGCGGCGTTAACACGCCGCCACCGCTTTGCTTCGCTCGGCTGAAGCGGCGTTAACACGCCGCCACCGCTTTGCTTCGCTCGGCTGAAGCGGCGTTAACACGCCGCCACCGCTTTGCTGAAGCGTCGTACTTAAACTCTATACAAATCTCTATCGTAGATGTTTGTCCCTAGTACAGTAGTCAAATACTACACTCGTAAGTGTATTAGTTGTCTCAATAAGGTGGTCATCAGGATCCAGCTACCGAGCAACGCAACAGAGGCACCCTGTCCTCAGTGTCAAGCGATTGTTCGCATATGGCCTTAGTAGAATGGCGGCACCTGTTTTTTCCACCGAATATCTGGCTGAATTACTCGCCCTCCCTGAAGTGGCAGTGGCCAGGGAGAAGCTGGTCACGGGCCAGTTCCAAAGTCAAGTTTACTTCAGCACACCTGTAACTGATACCCTTCGTTCGGCCCTCTTACCCCTAGGCCTCGATGTACCTGCAACGAACATCCCCATGCGGTGGATTAAGGGAGATACTGCACCGCACGTCGATTCCGGCCCATCCGCATTCGAGAATACGTATCTGGTTTACCTGACGGATTCTCCCGGTAAATTCATTCTCGATGACACCTCGCACCCTATTACAGCAAATACCGCCTTCGTCTTCAATGAGGGAATCAAGCACGAAACCCGTGGAACGGGAACTGAGCCCCGCCTTTTACTGGGTCCAATGAACGAGTTTGCCCAAGCGGTTGGTATCCCAGCAATAATCTATTATGCAGACTATGCGAGCGCCGCCGCACAGGGTGGAAATTATCTCGGATACGGAGGAAATACTATAGGATCCGGTATTGCGGGAAATACTACGGACTATTCGACGTGGGGGGCTTCCTGGCGAATTGCTGTCTGGACGGGCAGTGGCTCTCCCCCCTCTGGAGCATATTCAACAGGCTTTGATATATCCACGTTAGGTGCTTTTTCGTATTATCTCTACCCATCTGCAGCTTGCTTTCTCGAGGGGACAACTGTGCTCTGTTACAGGGATGGGGTTGAGGCCTATGTGCCGATTGAAACTATAAGGTGTGGAACCAGCATCTTAACTCCCGAGGGGTACAAGAAGGTGGAACTCATCGGAAAGGGAACTATAGTCAACCGAGGCGACGATGAACGGGTTCAGGATCGTCTTTACCGTTGTTCCGTGTCGAATTACACCCAGCTAACCAAGGACCTCTTTCTCACAGGATGCCACTCTATCCTAGTGCCGAATCTGACCGATAAACAGAGAAGAAAGACGGAAGAGGTTCTCAGCCAAGTGTTCATCACAGGAAAGAAATTCAGGCTGATGGCCTGTATAGATGAGCGTGCAGAGCCGTGGGCATCCGAGGGGACGTACACCATTTGGCATCTTGCACTTGAATCCAAGGATGTAACCAAGAACTACGGAATCTACGTGAACGGGGGGCTTCTCGTGGAAACATGTTGTATACAGAGGATGAAGGCCAAGTCAAATCTAACGCTGTGTTAAGATTAGCTTGACGAAAATAAACACCTCGGCAGATGCCCTTATATTTTCGTAGATGCCCCAGTTGCCTGAGTAGAGTAGTACTAAACAACCCAAGCCCTGGTGCAGAGCTTAGATGTTTACACTGCCGTGCGATTGTTTGCATTTGGCCTTATGGCCTTAGGGCAAGATAGTTTGACAGAGGGTACATTCTATGTACCTCCTCTAAGGCTAGTACATACTCGGATTCTATATCTATAGAGCTATACTCTATCTGAGAGGCCAAGCCGAATTCTGCCATGAGCACAACAACCTTTAACAGATCTCGTACATACGGTTGGCCTGCCGTTGCATAGGCTAGACAGGCTCGGCGTTCAATATATACTCCTCGTTCTCCACCGAGAGTAAATCCCCACGGCGTCCGTTCGAACGGCGTTTCGGGATTCAGTATGGAAGGAACGAGCGAGAGAAACGTATTATAGATAAATTCGGAAACCAGTTTTTGTTTCCAGTAAATGGTATGCAATTGCATTTGCTGCATTCTCTAGTAAATGTCAAAGAGGAATATATAGAACCATTCTTCTTACACGCATTCCGTAGCGAAACACTCTTGAAAACAAGAAAGACGAGAAGGCGAACGCCGAAGGTGTATAAACATTGCGTCTCCGGAT
>Ga0118677_10005356_pt1 | contig 22515 bp, 14 predicted proteins | sample AliMusrvi5mmetaG_FD_86154 | JGI IMG/M metagenome (GOLD analysis project Ga0118677, IMG submission 86154)
CGCCGGCGAGCTGCACAAAGCCTACGACGGGCTGTGGGATTGCCGCGCGAGTCCAGGATCTGCCTCGCTGCGACGTCGATGATGGTGGTCATGCTGGTCCCTCCGGATCGGTCGCTGAACGCGCCTCGGCTTCGGTGGCCTTGGCGCGCTGGTAATAGGTCTCCTGCGCCGGCAAGTCTAGCGCAGTCCAATCGGCGCCCTCCGTCGCGGCCAGTTCCGCCGCAGTGAGGACACGCCGCTCGAAGCGACGCGACGCCTCGCGCAGGGCGAGCTCGGGGTCGACGTGCAGCAGGCGCGCCACATTGACCGTGGCGAAGAGCAGGTCGCCGACCTCGTGCGGCACGCGCGGGTCGTGCCGGTCGGGGTCGGCGGTGGCCGCAGCGCCGGCCGCCGGCCCGGCGGTCGCAGCGGACGCGCCGGTCGGGCCGGCGTTCGCGGCCGCGGCCTCGGCGAAGAGCTCGGCCAGCTCGCCGTGCTCTTCGGCGATCTTGGGGAACGCCTCGGCGGCCGAGTCCCAGTCGAAGCCGACGCTGCCGGCGCGCTGCTGAAGCTTGCGCGCCTGCAGGAGCGCGGGGAACGAGGCCGGGACGTCGTGGAAGATGCCCTCCCGACCCTCCTGCTCCACCTTGATGCGTTCCCAGCGGCTCTTGACCTCCGCAGGGGTGTCGGCGACGGCGTCGGCGAAGATGTGCGGATGCCGGCGGATGAGCTTGACCTCGATGTCGTGCGTCACGCTGCCGAGGTCGCCGGCGCCTTGCTCGCGCAGCATGAGGGCGAGCAGCACGACCTGCAGGAGCAGGTCGCCGAGCTCGCCGTGCTCGGCCGCCGTGTCGCCGTCGTTGACGGCGTCGGCGAGCTCGTAGACCTCCTCCACCGTGTAGCTCACGATGTCCTTGGGCGTCTGCTCGCGGTCCCACGGGCACTGCACCCGCAGCACGTCGACGATGCGCTTGAGCGAGACCAGTTCCTGGCCGACGAGGGCGTCGTCGAAGAGGTCGCCCTCCGGCACGGTGAGGACCTCGAGGTCGGCGGGCGCGGCAGACCGCGCGGCGCCGGCGGGCGGCGTGCCAGCATCCGCGATGCCCGTCGTGGCGAGCGCGCGCACCCGGCGCACGAGCTCGGGACCCTGAGGGCCGGCCGCCGCGACGGTGACGAGCGCGCCGGCGGGCACGGCGGACCGGACCAGGTCGCGGAGGCCGCCCGAATCGGCCGGATCCAGCTCGAGCAGGCGGCCGCCGCCGGGGGCGGCGCTCTCCGCGACAAGGTCGCGGAGCTCGCCCTCGAGCCCGGCGGGCACGAAGACGGCGCCGCCGCCGGCGAGCGCCCGCAGCGATGCTGCGGGCGCCAGTCCGGCGGCGGCGCCGATGTACACGAGCCTGAGGCTCATCGCGGCGTCGCTACCCCCGTCGGGGAGAGAGCCTCGTCTCTCAGGTCGCCGACGGCGACGGCGAGGCGCTGGGCGACGTCGTGACGAGGTCTGCTGGATTGAAGCCGGTGGCGTACTTGATGCCGGCGGCAGCAACGGCTCCCTTGAGCCACTTGTCCCACGCCGCCGTCTGCTGCGTGTAGAGCAGCGTCGACTTGATCTGGGCCGTAGCCTGCGCCAGGGTCATGTTCGAGGCTGGGGTCCTCTTGGTGACCTCGATGATGTGGTAACCGAACTGCGTCTTGACCGGTGCCGAGACTGTGCCGATCTTGAGGCTGAAGGCGGCTGTGTTGAAAGGCTTCACCATGGCGCCGGAAGCGAAGCTGCCGAGGTCGCCACCCTTGTTCTTGGTGCCCGGGTCGATGGAGTACTGCTTGGCGAGCTTGGCCCACTCGGCCGGCGTGTTGTTCGCCTGGAGCATCTTCTGGATCTTGAGCGCCAAGGCTTGGGACGGGACGAGGATGTGCTTGGCGGTGGCGGTCGCGGCCGTCTGGAATTGATGGCTATTGGCCGGATTCTCGAAATAGGCCTTGATCTGAGCGGGCGTGATCTTGGCCTGGGCGGCGACCTTCGCCTTGACGGCGTCCTGCAGCATCTGCGCCTGCAGCTGCGCCCTGAGGTCGGCCATCGTGACCGCGTTCTTCTTGAGCAGAGCGTCGAGCTTGGTCTGGCCGCCGACCTGCGTGGTGATCTGCTTCACGCGGGCGTCGAGGGCGGCCGCGGTCACCGTGACGCCGAGCTTGGCGGCCTGCTGCTTGATGACCTCGTTCTGCACAAGGTAGTTGACGATGCTCGCCTTGAGCTGGTCGTAGCCGGCGGAGCCGGCCTTGGGGAACGCGGGCGCGCCGGCCGTGTTCTTGTACTGGGCCTCGGCCTGCGACCAGATGGCGTCGAACTGCTGCTGCGTGACGACACCGCTGCCGACGGCGGCGATCGCCCCGGCCGGGACCTTTGTGCCGCCACACCCGGCCAGCACGGCAGGCACGAGGACGGCGAGCAGGACCACAGCCACGATGAACTTCTTCATAGACTATCTCTCCCGGGGGTAGATGACCGGTCGTGAGACACACGGGCGGTCAGTATAGCATCGAGAGCAGCCTCGACCCACCCGAGCACACCCTCGCCGGAGGCCTCCCGGTGGACGCTCAGCGAGCGCTTCTGTTTCATGTACACGACACGCTGGTTGGCGGCGCGCAGGCGCGCCGCCCAGTCGTCATCGAGGTCGAGGCCGTCGAGCTGTAGACGGCCGCCGCGCACGGTGACGGCGGTGGCCGGAAGTTCCGCCGCCTTGAGCTTGATCGCCTGCAGCGTGAACAGGTTCTCCACCGGCTCCGGCGGCGCCCCGAAGCGGTCGGCGAGCTCCGCGCGCACGTCGCCGAGCTCACGCAGACTGCGGACGCGCGCGATGCGCCGGTGGGCGTCGATCTTGCTCGCCTCGTAGGCGATGTAGTCGGGCGGCACGTAGGCGGTGACCGGCACGTCCACGCGCACGGGGGCGAGCAGCGCCGCCTGCTCGCCCTGCAGCTCGTGCACCGCCTCCTCGAGCATCTGCGCGTACATCTCGAAGCCCACGGCGGCGACGTGCCCGCTCTGCTCGTCACCGAGCAGGTTGCCGGCGCCGCGGATCTCGAGGTCGGCCATGGCGATCTTGAAGCCGGCGCCGAGGTCGGTGTGATCGCTCAGCGTGGTGAGGCGCGCGGCGGCGTCGCTCGTGAGCAGTTCCTCGCTGGGGTACAGCAGGTAGGCGAAGGCGTGCTCGTCGCTGCGCCCGATGCGCCCGCGGATCTGGTAGAGCTGTGCCAGCCCCAGCATGTCGGCGCGCTCCACGATCAGCGTGTTGGCGGTCGGGATGTCGATCCCGCTCTCGATGATCGATGTCGTCACCAGGATGTCGGCCTCGCCGGAGAGGAAGGCGAGCATCACCTTCTCGAGGGCGCGCTCGTGCATCTGGCCGTGGGCCACGAGGATGCGCGCGCCCTGCGGAGCCAGCTCGCGCACGTGCTCTGCCGCCTGGTCGATCGATTCGACGCGGTTGTGCAGGTAGAACGCCTGGCCGCCGCGCGCCAGCTCCTTCTCGATGGCGATGCGCACGAGGTCGTCGCGGTACTCGCCGATGTAGGTGCGGATCTCGTGGCGCCCCTGCGGCGCGGTCTCGATCACGGAGATGTCGCGGATGCCGGTGAGCGACATCTGCAGGGTGCGCGGAATCGGCGTCGCCGAGAGACTGATGACGTCGACCTGCAGCTTGAGGTTGCGCAGCAGCTCCTTCTGACGCACGCCGAAGCGCTGTTCCTCGTCGACGACGACCAGCCCGAGGTCGTGCGGCTGGACGTCGGTGCTGAGCAGGCGGTGCGTGCCGATGAGCACGTCGATCTTGCCGGCGGAGAACTCGGCCAGGATGCGCCGCTGCTCCGCCGCCGTGCGGAAGCGCGAGACCATGCCGATCTTCACAGGCAGGTCGGCGAAGCGCTCGCTGAACGTCATCAGGTGCTGCTCGGCGAGGATGGTCGTCGGCACGAGCACGAGGCTCTGGCGCCCGGCCTCGGCCGCCTTGAAGGCGGCGCGCACGGCGACCTCGGTCTTGCCGTACCCCACGTCGCCGCACACGAGGCGGTCCATCGGATGCGGCGCCTCCATGTCGTTCTTGACCTCGTCGATGGCCTCGGCCTGGTCCTCGGTCTCTTCGAACGGGAAGGCCTCCTCGAGCTGCATCATGAGCTCACCGTCGGGCGGGAAGGCGAAACCGGGCACCGCCTGGCGCGCGGCGTAGAGCTGCAGCAGCTCCCCGGCCATCTCGACGACTGCCGTGCGCGCCCGGGTCTTGACCGTCTGCCAGTGCGTGCCGCCGAGCTTGTCGAGCGTCGGCGAGGCGCCGGAGGCGCCGATGTAGCGGCTGACCTTGCCGATCTGGTCGTGAGGCACGAAGACGCGGTCCTCGCCCTTGAACTCCAGCAGCAGGTAGTCGCGCGTGATGCCGCCGACCGTGCGGGTCTCGATCCCGGCGAAGCGGGCGATGCCGTGATCCTCGTGCACCACGTAGTCGTCGGGACGCACGTCGAAGAAGCTCGCGAGCCGCGTGCCGCCGGCGAAGCGCTGCTCGCGAGGAGCGGCGCGCAGCAGGGCGCGCTCGTTGACGACGGCGAGCTTGAGGTCGGCCGAGACGAAGCCGTCGCGCAGCGGGGCGGCGAGGAAGTAGAGGCCCGCCGCGGCCTCGCCGCCGCGGGCCAGTTGCTCCGGACTCACGACCTCGGCGCTGAGGTTGCGCAGGCGGTAGGTGGCGCGCTCCGCCTCGCCGGCATGGCGGAACACGACGAACACGCGGTACCCGTCGTTGACGAGGCGCATGAGGTCGCGCTCGGCACCGCTGATGTCGCGCGCCGCGAACTGCGGCCGGGAGGCGTTGAACTGCACCGGCTGGTCGCGCTGCACGACGTCGATCTGCAGCGAGCCGGAGAGTAGGGCGCGGACCTCCGCGAGCGGCACGTAGAGCCGCTCACGCGCCTCCGCACCCCCGACCGCCATCGCCACCTCGGCGTCGAACTCCGCCAGGGCGCGGTAGGTCTCGTCGGCGCTGAAGACGGCGCAACCGAGGCCCGCGCCGGCGATCACGTCGGCCAGGGTCACGAAGCGCCCGGCGAGCGTCGCCAGCGCCCGCACTCCGGCGCGACGGAAGAGCGCGTCGGGGGCCTCTTCCCTGCCCTCGCGCTCCCAGGCGGCGATCGCCTGATGGACGCCGCTCTCGTACTCCGGGAGCGACGTGTCGGCTTCGAAAGCCGCGTAGACCACTACGCCTTCGAGGGTGCCGGTCGTGCGCTGCGAGTAGATGGAGAAGGTGCGCAGGCTCTCGACCTCGTCGCCCCAGAACTCCACGCGCAGCGGGTCGCCGATCGCCGGGTAGGCGTCGATAAGGCCGCCGCGCACGGCGTACTCGCCGCGGCCGCGGACCTGTTCCACGCGCTCGTAGCCGAGCGTGGCCAGCTGGGCCACGGCGCCGTCGAACGAGAGCTCGCGGCCCGGTTCGAGCGCGAGCGGCCGTGGTTGCAGCTCGAGCGGCAGGAAGCGCTCGAGGAGCGCCACGGCCTCGGCGACCACGACCCCGCCGGCGGCGAGGGCGGCGAGCGCCTGCTGGCGCTCACCGATGACGTGCGGCGCCGGCGCCACGTCGGCGCCGTACAGCACGCCGCGTGCGGGCAGCACGGGCACGTCGGCGTCGAGGAAGAGCGCGAGGTCGGAGGCGAGCCGGGCCGCCGCCTCGCCGTCCGGCGCGACCACCAGGCGGCCGCCGCCGGACGCCGCCAGAGCGGCGCCGAGTACGTACGGCGCGAAGTAGCTCGGAGCGTACACCGAGGCGCCGCGGCGCAGCCGCGGCGCGGCCGCCTCGAACGCCTCGCTGTGCATCAGGTACTCGACGAACATGGTCCTCCGGACACGCCGAAAGCCCCGTTCGCCTGGGCTGCGACATCCGGGTGGATGCCTCAGCTCGTCGACGACGGGGCGGAGCCGCCCCCGATTGTACCCAAATGCCGCGGAGCCGGCAGAGACCGCTCCGCGCAGGCCACGGCTCGGCGGCCGGCGGCTACCCCGCGCCCCGACTCAGGAGTGGGCGACCGGCCGCGCACGCCGGCGCGCCGCCGTCACGCGCAGCACCGCGCCGGCGGCGCGCACTTGCGCGTTGCCGGCGACGTCGTAGGCGCGCGCCGAGAGCCTGTACGCACCGGCGGGCAGCCAGCAGCGAAAGCGCCAGACGCCCGCTTCGCCGACCGCGACCGCCGGGACGCGCTGCGACTGGACGGCGAGGCCGCGCGCGTCGAGCACCTCCAGGTCGATGGTGGCGCTGGCGCACGAGAACGGCGGGTCGCTGAGGGACCAGCGCACGCTCGCCATGCCCCCCGCCGTCGCCGATGCATCCCGCAACGTCGCCTCCGGCGCCTTCGTGTCGCCGTTCCCGGAGGCGGTGACGAACGCCTTGAGACAGACGTTCGCGCTGCCAAGGCCCGGTAGCGTCGTGAGGTCGGTCCACGAGACGCCGTCGGAGCTCACGTACGACTGGCCGCGGCCGGCGCGCGGCGCGATCAGGCCAGAGGGCGCCTCCAGCGGTATGGGCCGCGTGCTGCCGGGCGTCGTGAGCTCGACCGCGACCACGAAGTCGCGGCCGCGCCGGACCTTGACCGGAGCGTCCAGCCTGACGGTGTGGTAGCCGGCGACCGCGATGGTGCCGGCGGCGGCGCGCGACGCCGCGCTCAGCCCTGCGACCGCGCCGGCCACGCGCACCACGTAGGCGGAGCCGGGCACCGGCGTGTAGAAGCTGACCGCCGCGAGCCTGCCGCTGCCGGCGCAGCGAAAGCGGTCGGCGAACCACGCCGTCTCGCGGCCGAAGCCCAGACTGCGCGACCAGCCGAGAGCGTCGTACTGGTAGATGGCGTCGTAGTCGGCCGCGCTCTGAGCGCCGTCGAACACGGCCATCTCCCTGCCGAAGTCGGCGTCGTAGTAGGAGACCCAGCAGTAGCCGGCCTCGCCCCAGGCGGCGCCCCAGCTGTTCCTGACCAGAAAGGCGCCGCCGCCAGGCGGCCGGCTCCTGAAACTGCTCGCCGGGTAGCCGTCGTCCCAGCCGACGCAGGTGACGTGGTGGTTGAGCCGCAGACCCGGCCTGGAGCAGTAGTAGGAGCTGGTCGGCCGGCGCAGGAAGCTGGCGTTGAAGGCCATCGCCGTGTCCACGGCCCCGTGCGCCGTGAGCGCCCACTTCAGCGCGGCGTTGTCGGCAGGCCCCCGGCGGCCGGGCAGGAACAGCACCTCCTGCACGTGCACGGCCGGGCGCAGGCCCTCGGGCGAGTCGCCCGGACGCGGGTACGGATCCTGGCGCTCCAGCACGGGGCCGTCCCAGCGCGCGAAGGCCGCGGTCGCGAGGCGGCTGGTGGCTTGCCCCTCGGCCCAGGTCGCGAACACGAGCCGGGAGCCGTTGTGGTCCGCCAATGCGTTCTCCGAAAGGTCCAGGCGCGCCCGCGGGAGGAGATTCGACTCGAGCGAGCCGATGGCGGCCATGGCCCAGCACGTGCTGTAGTGCGCCTGCTGGCGCACCTCCGTGACACGGCCGAGGCGCCGCAGGTCGAAGGCGCGCGCGAAGGCTCGCGCCGGCGCCCAGGGCGTCCGCGCCGCGGCACCGCCCGGCGCCCACGCTCCGCGGGCGGGCGCCGGCAGCGCCCCCGGCAGCGTCGCGCAGAGCAGCAGGCCCAGCGCCAGCGCGAGCCAGAGCGCCGGCGCCGGCCTGCGCCCCGCCCCGGCGCCCCCGCTCCTGTCGTCCGCCGCCGCCATGCCTCCCTTATCGCCGCCGTCCGCGCCCAAGTCAAGCGGGGCGGCGCGGCCCGCACCGCGAGCAGGCGCGGGTACCGTACGGCACTTCTCCCGTCGTAGGATGACGACCGTGAAGATGGGACCGGAGACGATGGGACGGGTGCGCCTCAGCGCGGCGCTGGTGCTGCTCGCGCTGCTGCTGGCGGGCGCCTGCCTGCGCCCGGCGCCCGCCGCCGCCACGGTCAAGGCAGATATCCTGCGCATCCTCACGAAGAACGGCGTGGCGGGCTCGCAGACAGGCGTCTACGTGTGGGACATCGACGCCGGGCAGCAGGTGTACGGGCGCAACTCGTACACACCCCTCGCACCGGCCTCCAACCTCAAGCTGCTCACCTCGGCGACCGCGCTCCTCGACTGGGGCCCGGACCACCGCTTCATGACCGGTCTCTACGGCCCCGGCGGACCGTCGCCGAACGGCACCATCCACGGCGACCTGTACCTCAGGGGCTACGGCGACCCGAGCCTCTCGACGCTGCGGTACCAGCGCCAGGTGATGCATCTCAAGACCTCGTCGTTCGAGGCGTTCGCCCAGAAGCTGCGCAAGCTGGGCGTACGTAAGGTCAAGGGCGACGTGATCGGCGACGAGGGCTGGTTCGACAAGCGCCGCACCGGCCCGGACTGGAAGCCCGGCATCCAGGTCGAGTGCGGGCCTCTGTCGGCGCTCTCCGGCAACGAGGGGCTGGACGACGGCAACCGCGTCTCGGACCCCGCCAAGTGGTCGGCCACGCTGCTGGTCAGGGCGCTCAAGGCGGCTGGCATCAAGGTGACGGGCAAGGCCGGCACGGGGACGGTCCCAGCCACGGACACACTGCTCGCGACGCAGCGCTCGGCGCCGCTGAGGGCGCTGCTCAAGCGCATGAACAAGGACAGCGACAACTTCTTCGCCGAGATGCTGCTCAAGGGCCTCGGCAAGGATTTCACCGGGTCGGGCACCAGCGACGCCGGAGTGGAGGTCGTGCGCGTGACCCTCAAGACCATCGGGCTGCCGCTGAAGTCGGTCGTGATGCACGACGGCTCGGGGCTCAGCTACGACGACAGGGTGACCGCGTCGTTCCTCGTGCAGCTCCTCACGGCGATGACGCGCCGGCCGGAGGCCGGCGCGTACTACGACTCGTTCGCGATCGCCGGCAAGGACGGGACCCTGCGCGAGCGCATGCGCGGGACGGCGGCTCAGGGCAACGCCCACGCCAAGACCGGGACGCTGAACATCGCCGAGTCCCTCTCCGGGTACGTGCTCAGCGCCGACCGGCACAGCGTGGGATACTCGATCCTCGTCAACGGCGACGCGGTCAGCTACACGCGAGCGACGCAGGCGCAGGACGCGATCACGGTGCTGCTTGCCGAAGCCAGCCTGCCCGGCACCCCGCTCCAGAGCCCGGCCGCCCTGGCCTGGCACCACCAGGTGCTAGCGTCCCAGCCCGTTGACACGGGCGGCGGCGTCCTGCAGCCCCAGCTCTAGCCAGAGCTCCACGGCGTCGGCCGCCGCGGTCACCAGCCCCTCCACGTCCTGCCTGCTCTCGGGGAACCGGCTGAGGACCCAATCGGCGACGATGTCCGGGTCGTAGCTCGACGGGCGGTCGACGCCGACGCGCAGGCGCGCGTAGTCCGCGCCGATGAGACCGGTGATGCTCTTGAGCCCGTTGTGGCCGCCACTGCCCCCGCCGTCGACGAGCCGCAGCTTGCCGAAGGGCAGGTCGATGTGGTCGTGGACGACGAGCACGCGCTCGAGCGGCAGCTTGAGCGCCCGCAGCGCGGCCGCGACGCTGCGCCCTGAGTCGTTCATGAAGGTCGTGGGCTGCAGCAGAAAGGCGGGACGGCCGCCGATGGATCCTTCGGCGCAGCGGCCGTCGAACCCGCGCTTGGCCTTCGGGAACCCGTGGCGGCGCGCGAGCAGCTCCACGACCTGGTAGCCGACGTTGTGGCGGGTACCCTCATACGTCGGCCCGGGATTCCCCAGGCCGACGATGAGGTACTCACAGTTGCTCTGCGGGCGAAAGAGCGCCACGGTGCGATCCCGTCAGGCGGCCCGGCGCGGGGCGGCCGTCAGTCCGCGGACTCCTCGGCCTCGCCCTTGCCAACGACCTCGGGCTCGGCTCCGGCCACAGCGCCCTCGGCGCCTTCGGCGCCTTCCTCGAGCTCTTCCTCGACCTTGCGCGGCGGCAGCAGCGAGCAGAGGACCTCTTCGGGGTCGTTCATGACCTCGATGCCCTCGGGCACCACGAGGTCGCCGACCTTGGCCGTATCGTTGATGTCCATCGCGCTGATGTCGAGCACCAGGCGCTCGGGGATGGCGGTGACGAGGCCCTTGATGGTGACCTCGCGGGTGGACTCGTCGAGCATGCCGCCGGACTTGAGGCCGATGGCTTCGCCCTCGAAGCTCACGGCCACCGTGGTCTCGATGGTCTCGTCGAGGCGGATCTCCTGGAGGTCGATGTGCGTGACCGTGCTCTTGACGCGGTCGAGCTCCAGCTCCTTGATGATGGCGTTGTGCGTCTTGCTGTGGCCCTCCACGGTGACGGAGAGCACGGCGTGCGTGCCCCCGCCGACGAGCACGGGGCGCAGGGCGTGCGGGTCCACGGCGAACGCGGTGGCTTCCTTGCCGTGGCCGTAGAGCACGCCCGGGATGAGCCCGGACTTGCGCAGGCGCCGCGCGTTGCGACTGCCGATAAGGTCGCGCGGCTGCACGACGAGGGTGACTTTTTCCATTGGTCGTCTCCTGCTAGAAGAGCTGATTCTCGCCGGCGAAGATCTCGCTCACCGACTCGTCCTCGAACACGTTCTTGATGGTACGGGCAAGGATATCGGCGACGGAGAGCACCCTGACTTTGGGGTCGTCCGGGCCGACTTCCACGTGGACAGTGTCGGTGACCACGACTTCCTTGACCGCCGACTCGCGGATGCGCTCGTACGCCGGACCGCTGAAGATACCGTGCGTGGCGGTCACGTACACCTCTTTGGCGCCGTTGTCGTACAGGGTGTCGACGGCGCTCACGATCGATCCGGCGGTGTCGATCATGTCGTCGACGATGATCGCGATCTTGCCGTTCACGTCGCCGATGAAGTGCATCGTCTCGGCGCGGTTGTGGTCCGGGCGCATCTTGGTGAGCACGGCGAGGTCGCACCCGGGATTGCGGTTGATGAAGCGCTTGGCGAGCTTGACGCCGCCGGCGTCGGCCGAGACGGCCACGAGCGGCGTGTCGTCGAAGTCCTTGTACTTGAAGTAGTCCGCCAGGATCGGGACCGCCGTCATGTGGTCCACCGGGATCTCGAAGAAGCCCTGGATCTGGCCCTGGTGGAGGTCCATCGAGAGCACGCGGTCGACGCGCGCCGCCTCGAGCAGCGTCGCCACCAGGCGCGCGGTGATGGGCTCGCGCGCGGCACTCTTCTTGTCCTGCCGGGAGTACGGGTAGTAGGGCATGACCGCGGTGATGCGGCGCGCCGAGGCGAGCTGCGCCGCCTGGATCATGATCAGCAGCTCCATGAGCTCGCTGTTGATGTCGTCCGACGGCGACTGGACGATGAACATGTCCGAGCCGCGCACGTTCTCCTCGTAGCGGGCGTAGATCTCGCCGTTCGCGAAGGTCTTGAGCTGGACGCCGCCGAGGGTGATATCCAGCTTGTCGGCGATCTTCGCCGCGAGGTCGGGGTTGCTGCGCCCGGAGAAGACCATGAGGCGCTTCTGTGAGGTCGTCACGCAGCAGGAGCTGTCAGACACCCGCGTCCCCTTCCGTGGTGAGCTTCCGGCCGAACAGAGATTGTACCAGACAAGCAGCGGCGCCCGGCCCGCAGGCTCACGTGGCGCGCTCGTCCGGCGCTTCGCGCAGGCGCCGGGCGGCGCGGCGCTCGGCGTAGCCGGCGACGTTCTCCTGCTTGCCGCGCGCGACGCCGAGCGCTCCCGGCGGCACGTCGCGCGTGATCACCGAGCCGGCGGCCGTGAAGGCGCCGTCGCCGATCACGACCGGCGCCACCATCGTGGTGTCGCTGCCCGTGCGCACGTTGTCGCCGATGGTCGTCGGGTGCTTCTCGAAGCCGTCGTAGTTGGCGGTGATGTTGCCGGCGGCGATGTTGCTGTCGCGGCCGATCACCGCGTCGCCCACGTAGCTGAGGTGCGGGACTTTGCTGCCTTCGCCGATGCGGCTGTTCTTGATCTCCACGAAAGTGCCCGCCTTGGCGCCCTCGGCGAGCACGGTGTTGGGGCGGATGTAGGCGAACGGGCCGACGCTGCAGCCGGAGCTGATGACGCACTCGTAGAGGTGCGAGCTCACGACGCGCGCGCGGTCGCCGACGAACGCGTCGCGCAGGAACGAGCCGGGGCCGATCTCGCTGGCCGCGCCGATCGTCGTGCGCCCCAGCAGATGCGTGTTGGCGCGGATCATGGTGTCGCGGCCTATCTCCACGCCCCAGTCCACGTAGGTCGTGTCCGGATCCTCGACCGACACGCCGGCGAGCATGAGGCGCTCGAGCAGCCGCCAGCGCATGGCACCGTTGACGATGGCGAGCTCGACGCGCGAGTTGACGCCCATGCACATCTCCTCGTCGTCGCTCTCGAAGGTGGCGACGACGTGCTCGGCGTCGATGAGCAGGTGGACGACGTCGGTGAGGTACAGCTCGCCCTGGTCGTTGTCGCTGCTGAGGCGGGCCAGTGCCGGGCGCAGGGCGTCGCTGCGAAAGACGTAGAGCCCGACGTTGATCTCGTCGATCTCGCGCTCGTCCGGGGAGGCGTCGCGATACTCGATGACCCGCGCCACGTTGTCGCGCTCGTCGCGGACGATGCGGCCGTAGTGGGCCGGGTCGTCGAGGCGCACGGTGGTGAGCGTGGCCGCGGCGTCGGCGTCGAGGTGCCGCTGGAAGAGGCCGGCGACGAAGTCGCCGTGTACCAGCGGCACGTCGCCGTACAGCACCATGACATCGCCGGCGAAGTCGCTCAGGGGCTCAAGCCCGGCGCGGACGGCGTCGCCGGTGCCGCGCCGCTCCCGCTGGACGGCGCGCTCGCAGCCGACCGGCATGATCTCGGCGATCGCCTCCTGTTCGGGCCCGGTGACGACCACGACCCGCTCGGGCGACACGCTCAGCGCCGAACCGGCAGCCAGGGGAACGGAAGGAAGGGCCAGCGTGGCGACGCCGTCCTGCCCGAGGCGTGCGACCATCCGGCCGCGCTCGTATTTCCATCCGGAGTCGAAGGCCGCAACCAAGCGTCCCGAGGCATCGAGCAGGCACCCGTTTGCAAACTTGAGGGGGGGCGGCAGGTCCACTTCCACGGTCATGAACCCATTGGTGCCCTGGGCGAGGTCGAACCGGACGAAGACGACGCAATTCGTGGCAAATTCTGGTGCCGTGCTGGCGAACGCTTCGAGGCGATAGATTTCGACCGGGGGTGGTTTGGTGGTTGGGGCGAGCGGCACCATGCCTTCCGACCGCACCGGGGTGCGGTGGGTGTAGCGAATCTCAACAATGGGCAGCCAGCCCTCGGCCAGGGTGGGTTCGGTCACGCGGTCGCGCAGGCTGCCGAAGAGGAAGGCGTCCGTGCCGACCCGGAATTTCATCGGCGTGCCGACATCGTTCCAGCCGGCTGCGCCGCCGCGCAGGTTCAAACCGCTGCCGTTGGAGATGAGCCGGGCTTTCGGCTGGGAGTCGGGATCATTGTCCCGGATAAATTGCGCGCGCGAGGTCTCGGGGAAGTCCCCCGGCGGGCACAGCACGATAGGATAGTAATGGAAGTCGGCATTGACGTAGCGCGGTGGGGGCAGAAGTGGCGCAAAGAACTCATAGCTCGCGCCGTTGGGCTGCGCCATGGCCGCCTCGCCCCAGGCGATGGGGTCGCCGGAATCATGGCGCAGGCCGTCGAACAGCTTGGCGAAGTAGAGGTCGAAGTCGGCCAGGAAGGCGTCCATGCCCACCACGTCGGTCAGGGCGATGCCCAGGTCGCCGCGGTACTCCTGGACCCAGGCCTCCAGGGCGGCCTTCTGGAAGTCCCGGAGCCGGGAGCCGAAGGCCTGGTAGGCCTGCAGGTACTCGTGGGCCATGGTGCCGATGGGGACCAGGCCGAGCTTGCGCGCCAGGTGCACGTTCGAGGTGCCGGTGAACTGGCCGGTCTGTGGCGTGAACTTCAGTGTCGCCAGATCTGTGCCAGACGTGATTATTGCCTTGCCGTCGAGATCCACGGTCACTTGGTTTGTGATCGCACTGGATAAGCCACCGTCGCTCAGCACAACGTTATAACCGTTGCCCAGCGAGGCGCCCGTCGCGTCCGACGGCAGCCCGGTGACCACCGTGCCGTCGTAGCCCGGCGTCACCTCCGTGCCGGTCACGGCGTCGGGCCCCTTATCGACGTCGTCCCCCGAGGTGCCGCCGCCCGAGCACGCGGCCAGCAGAAGGGCCAGGGCCGCGACGGCGAACGCAGTCCTTCGTCCGGTGCTCAGCATCCTGGCCTCCCGCCTTGTGATACCGGCAGTATTGCCGCGGCGGGAGGGCGAGGTCAAGGCCGGATCGGCCTGAGTGATCCCCTCAAAGCCAATCCGGGTTCTTGGAAGTCGTTGCAGCGACTGGACGGGCATGAAACCGAGTCACAGGCATGCCAAGGCACCGACGTCAACCTTCTGCCATCGACCGCATGATCGACTTCCTGGGCCCGCTGATTTCCCGCTCAACCTGCGTGCTACTCGGCAACTTCCAAGTCCTTCTCAATGCGATCGACCAGTTCATCCAGCAGATCGATCTTCTGGAGAGGGCCAGAGTAGGACACCTTGAGGTGTCGCGCCACGGAGTAGCAGGGCGAGGGATCGGTGGCAGGCACCAGCAGGACATGAGCCTCCAGCCCCTCTTCGACGACCTTCATCGACAGGCGCCACCCGTCGAAAGTCTCGCGCGCCCACGTGAGGCCATTGCGCTCTACCATGGCTTTCAGGACGCTTTCCCGCGGGAAGATCTTCCGGTCGATCGGAGGGTTCTCCAAGCCTCGTGCGGGAACGGCTACGACAGGCGCAGACGAGGAATCGCCCGATCCTACGTCGGAAGGCCCGCTGGTCAGGCCGGCCTCGGCCAGCAGGTCCCCGATGATTTGTTCGACGGGCTCACGGTTGCGGACCCGGTCGACGATCTCCTGTACGCAGTGCCGACGGAAGAGGTCGGTCAGCCGCTTCCACCCTTCTGACCAGTTGTTCGGGTCCTTGAACGCCGCCTCGTCAACTTCGAAAAGAATGCGCCCCACACTGCAGGCGTCCACCCAGTCCCGGGCCGGGAACGTCGGAGTCTCGAAGCAGTGGTACGGAGGCCTCTCGAAGTACTTCAGCCCCAGTTCGCCGGCCTGGCGGCGGAGTTCGGTGCCACGCAGGATCGCCAACGGAAACAACTGGAGGCGGTAGTACCCCAGGTCGAACAGGCGCTGGAGGCCGCCGAAGAAGGTTTCCGGCGTCTCGTACGGCAAGGGAACCAGCAACTGGATGCGAACGAACCTACGCACCGCCTCCGGGACGGTGCCAAGGCGGTCAAGGTGTTTGATGGCCCACTTCCTGTGGACCGCGGTGAGTGAGTCCGGGTTGGTCGTCTGTACGCCGAGGTAGATGCAATCGATCCGGAGGCTCCCGACGACGTCCATGAAGTCAGGAGAGGCCAGCGTGTATGGGCTCGCGCAGAAGCTGATCCTCGGGTTGCGGCCCTCCCTCATGTTCCGGGCCACCCGTGAAAACGTCTCGGGTTCCTTCTTCCAGATCTCGTAGAGGTCGTAATCGTTCACGAAGATGACGTCGACGTCGGGTCGGGCGGCGATGGCGGAGATTTCGGCAAGCGCCTGGTCCGTGGTCTTTTCGGCGAAGCGCTGCTTGGAATAGAGGCAATAGGAACAATGCTTGTTGCATCCCCGGGTGCCCGTGAAGTAGGCGACCCTCCCGTCTGCGTCCTTGGCGAAGGGGCCTTCCGTCCAGAAGATCGGCATCCGTGCGGGATCCTCGGTCCGGGCCGAGAAGGGCCCGTGAACGAAGGTCCCGTCGCTGGAACGGAAGGAGACGTTCGGGATCCCCGTCAAATCCGGGTTCCCGGAAGCGAGCCTCTCGATGACGGCCTTGGCCGGAAGTTCTCCTTCCCCGTCGATGGCGATGTCGAAGATCGGGAAGTCCCTCACGAACTGTTCTCTTTCGGCGACCTCGGAACCGCCGGCCAGGAACCGGATCTCGGGGAACATCCGTTTGAGGTAGGAAGTGAGGCGGACGCAGGGTTCGATGGACCAGAGGTAGAGGCTGAAGGCGACGACATCGGGACCGAAACTCACGATTTGGCGGCACAAGTTGGAAATCGACCACAAGGGCTCCCCTGGCCCGCATTCGGCAATCCGCGGCTCCCACGGCAGGTCCCCGATTTCGACGGTCCGTCGGATCTCTTCGAACTGGTTCAGGTAGGCGCGGATCTGGTAAAGCGCTACGTGGTCGAACAAGGGATGCTCGCCGGCAAGGGGCATCACGCACGGCATGAAGAGAACCTTCAATTTCCGGTCCGACATCGGCGCTCCTCCGAAGAATCCCGTCGGAATCCGCGAATGGTTCCCGGTTGCCAAACGCCCGGGTTCACCCCTGACGTCTTGACGGGCCTCAATGACTACGCTTCCGAACGGTCTGCGTCAAGGGCGCGCAGGGCGGCCGTTTGTGTGTAGGAACAATCGATCGTCCGCTTGCGAAACGAGGGTTGGGCATGGCGGGACGGCACCGGCGGCGCCGGCACATCCGCCGCCACGAAGGATGCCGGCACCCGCGCGGTCCATGCCTGCACGGGTAGGTTCGTGGGGGCGGTCACGATCCCGCCGGCGCAACGATCCATGGGGGGCTGGACTGCGGCGCCAACTGGCAAGCAGGTGCAAGCAAGACGGTGATCACGGCTGATCCCGGCGTCGTGCCGCGGTCCTGGGTTTCGGGGAGGCATGACGACGCTTCAGGACACGAGCGTCCAGGCGCCTGCGGCGACATCCCCGGGGCGGCCCGCTCGAAGCGCACATCCCCATCGTGATCGGGTCGAGTGATTGTCGTACGGCTAGGATCTCGACGGCAACTCCTCCCTTGTCTTGAAGCAAGAAATCGCTATCGCGAACAGGGTTTGAAGCGTTCATGGCATCGTCGCGGACGGTATCGCAGCGACATGAGAAACGCTACGATTTCAGTGCGGACGGAGCGTTGGCTGCCGACAGCGGTTCTTTCAGCACCACGCCGCGGTCAGGGCACGAAGCGCGCCCCGGTCGCCAGGCCCGTGCCGCCCCAGACGATCAGTTCCGTCCCGGTCCAGATCGAGGTGCTGTCGGTGCGGGCGGCCGGGGCCCCGACGGTGGGCATCGCGCTCCAGCCGTCGGTCTTGGGATCGTAGTACGCGCCGGCCGTCGGCTGGTCGGCGGAATAGACCAGCAGGTGCGTGCCCGTCCAGGCCAGGATCAGGTTCGTGCCGGTCACGGGCGCCCCGGCCTGGGCCATCGGGACCCAGGCATCCGTGGCGGGCGTGTAGTAGCCGCCCGTGGACGTCGGGGCGCCAGGCGACAGGAGGCCGCCGCCCGCGCCGCCGCCCCAGACGAACATCCGGTCGCCGCTCCAGCAGGCGGAATGGGAGTAGCGAGCGGTCGGGGCGTTGACGATGGACAGGTCGGCCCAGGTGTCCGAGGCCAGGTCGTACGCCGCCCCGGACTTCAACGAGTAGTCGGGACAGCAGATGCAGCCCCCGCCGCTGCAGCCTTGCGTCAGGTCGTACCCGCCCCACACGATCAGCCGCGTGCCGGTCCAGACGGCGGTCTGCTGCTTCCTCGCCAGGTAGTCCGACATCCACGTCCACGCGTCCGTGTCCGGGTCGTAGACGGCGCCCTGGGGCTCCTGGTTCGCGCCGCCCCAGACGATCATCTTCCCGTCGGCCGCGACGGCCGAGGCGCCATCGATCCCGGGCGGGGCGCCCGTCGCGTTCATCGTCGTCCACGTGTCGGTGGCGGGGTCGTACCGTCCACCGTTCAGCCCGGCGGTCCCCCCCCACACGATCATCTGCCGCCCGGTCCAGACCGCGAGGTGGCCCGAGCGCGGTGCCGGCGCGCCTTCCACGTTCATCGCCTTCCAGGTGTCCGTCGCCGGGTCGTACCGGCCGCCCGCCAGCGTCGAAGGATTGCCGCCCCAGACGATCATTTCGGTTCCCGTCCAGACCGCGGTGTGGCCCGAGCGCGCCGTGGGAGCCCCGACCGTCGACGTGGCCCCCCAGTGCAGGGTCGAAAACGTCCACGAGAACGGGGCGGTCATCGGGTTCCCCGCCAGGTCGCGGACGCCGGCCCCGATGCGGACCTCGACGGACCGGCCCGGGGGCAGCGCGTGGACCGGCGTGATGGTGACGACCTCCTGGTCGCAGGCGATCACCACGTCCACGGCCGCCTCGCCTTCCGGCGTCACGGTCACGACCGGCGCGGCCAGGCTGCCCGGATCCACGGACCCCGGAACGACCATCTCGCTGAAGGTGACCACCAGCACCGCATCGACCGGAACATCCATCGCGCCGGCCGTCGGCGACACCCGCAGCACGACCGGAGGCGGGTCCACCCCGGTGTCCTTGCCGCTCCCGTCCCCCCCGGAGGACGATTCGCACGCGAACCCAGGGAAGGCGACAACCGCTGCGACCACGAGCGCGATCCGACGCATGGCGACCTCACGAAAGGAGAAGCGCACTGCACGCAGTCTAGTGGACGGCGTCGCGCGGAACAAACTTCTTGGCACGACCCGGGAGGGCGGCCTATTCCACGTGAACGGTCACGTCCGCAGACAGCCCGGCGCGCAGGGCCAGGTCGGCCGGCAGGTCGTCCCACGCGATCCGCACGGGCACGCGCTGGACCACCTTCACGAAGTTGCCCGTCGCGTTGTCGGGGGGCAGCAGGCTGAACATCGCACCGGTGCCGCCGGCGAGGCTGGCCACGTGGCCGTGCAGCGTGCGTCCGGGGAAGGAGTCCACCTCCACGTCCACCTTCTGGCCGACGCGCATCTTCGTGATCTGCGTTTCCTTGAAGTTCGCGACGACGTAGGTCGCATCCGGCACCAGCGCGATCAGCGCCTGTCCGGGCTGGACCATCTGGCCCTCGCGAGCGGTCAGGCGGGACGCCGTCCCGTCGAACGGCGCGCTGATCCGCGTGTAGGAAAGCTGCAGCTTCGCCAGTTCCAGCGCCGCCTCCGCGACCTTGATGCGAGCCTTCGCCAGTTCGGCCTGCGCCTTGGCCGCCGCAATCTGCGCATCGACCGGCGTGGTCTGCTCGACGCGCCCCTTCGCCTCGCCGACGCGCTCGTGGGCGACCCGCTCCATGCCCTGCATGGCGGACAGGCTGGCGCGCGCCTGTTCCCGCGCCGCGGTCGTCGCGTCGTAGGTCGCCTCGGCGTTGTCCAAAAAGGCCTGCGGCACCGCGCCCGTCGCCCGCAGCTCCCGGGCGCGCCGCACGTCCAGTTCCGCCTTGTGCGCGTCGGCCTCGGATCGGGCCACCGCCGCCTTCGCCGCTGCCACCTGGGCACGCGCCGATTCGACGTTCTGGTTCGACCCCTCCAGCCCGGCCTGCGCGCTGAAGAACCCGCCCCGGGACGACGCCTCGACCACGCCGACCTGCGCGTCCGCCGCCAGGGACTGGGCCTTCGCGGTGTCCAGTTCCGCCTCGGCCTGGCGCACCCGGGCGGCGAAGTCTGCCGGGTCCATCTGCACCAGCAGGTCGCCGGCCTTCACCGCCTGGTTCTCGACCACGACGACCTTCAGGATCTGGCCCGGCACGCGCGCCGCCACCGGGGCCACGTCCGCCGTGACCTGCGCGTCGTCGGTGCCCTCCTCGCCGCGCGTCAGCAGCCCATACAGCGCGAACGCGAGCAGCGTCGCCAGGAGGATCAGCGCCAGGATCAGGAAGGGCTTCCGCGGATTCTTCCCCTGGGGCGGGAGGACCGGGGCGGGAGCGGGAGCGGCATTGTCCTGCATGTCACATCTCCACGTGCATGTCGGGCCCGGCCTTCGCGGAAGGCCCATGGTGCTCCGACTTCAGGAAGAACAGCAATGGCAGCGCGCACAGGAACAGGATCCCGGTCAGCAGGAAGAGGTGCTCGAAGGACAGCAGCATCGCCTGCCGGCGCGTGGTCATGTCCAGCATGGCCAGGGAGGCAGCCTGCGCACCGGCCGGGTCCATGCCGCGCTGCTGCAGCACGGTCTGCAGTCCTGCCAGCCGCGCGATCACCTCGGGCCGGCCCGCCGTCACGTCGCTGATCAACGCCCAGCGCGCCGTCGTCGCATCGCGCGTCAGGAACGTCGCGAAGATGGCCAGCCCGACCGAGCCGCCGATCTGACGCAACAACGAGTTCAGGCCCGTGGCGTCGGTCAGCCGGGGGCGGGCGACGGACGACAACGACACCGCGGCCAGCGGCACGAACAGGCAGCTGAAGCCCAGCCCCTGGACCAGCAGCGACACCACGATGTCGAAGGTGCCGGTATCCAGCGTGAAGGTGCTCATCTGCAAGGCGCCGATGGCGAAGGCGACGATGCCGAAGCCCACGACCAGCCGCGGCGACACGTGGTTGTAGATCCGGCCGACGATCGGCGTAGTGATGAACATGATCAGCGTGCGGGGCATCAGCGCCAGGCCGGCCTGCATCGCGGTGAAGCCGAGCAGCGTCTGCATGAACAGCGGCAGCAGGAACGTCACGGCGAACAGGATCACGAACATCACCGACGTGATCATCGTTCCCGAAAGGAACACCGGGTCGCTGAACAGCCGCAGGTCCACGGCCGGCATCTTCGCGGTCAGTTCGCGGATCGTGAAGGCGGCCAGCGCGAACACCGATGTCACGGTCATCCCGGTGATCAGCGCCGACTGGAACCAGTCGTCGCGGTTGCCTTCCTCCAGAACGTACTGCAGGCAGGCCAGCCCGACCGACAGCAGCACGATCCCGGCCCAGTCCAGGTTGCGGCGCTGGTGCTCGGCCATCTCGCGGTTGGCGCGGGTCACGTCCTCGGGCTCGTGGACGAAGCGCCAGACCATCAGGATGCCCAGCAGCCCGACCGGCAGGTTGATGTAGAAGATCCAGGGCCAGGACCAGTTGTCCACGATGAAGCCGCCGATCGTCGGGCCCAGGGCCGGACCGATCATGACGGCCAGCGAGAACACGGCCATCGCCATGCCCTGCTCCCGGGGGGGGAACGTCTGGCGAAGGATGGCCTGCTCGGTCGGCTGCAAGGCACCGGCGCCGAATCCCTGCAGGACCCGGAACGCGACCAGGGTCTCCAGCGAGCGGGCCAGGCCGCACAGCATGGAGCCCGCGATGAAGATGCCGAGGGCCGCCAGGTAGATGCGCTTCTGCCCGAAGAACCTCGCCAGGAACGCGGTCAGGGGCATCACGATGACGGTCGCGATCGCGAACCCGGTGGCGACCCACGTGATCTGCTCCACGGTGGCGCCGACGCCGGCCTGCAGGTGGGGGATCGCGACGTTGATGATCGACGCGTCGATCGTGCCCATCAGCGTGCCGAACGTCACCGAGATGGCGACGAGCCACTTGTTGACGGGTTCCGCAGGTGCATGTCCGGTCACTCGGCTCCCCTTGCGCGACCGGCTGCCGCCGGCACCCCACGAAACCGGTTCGGAACACGCGGGTGCGCCAACGCCCGTCCATGGCTCCGTGTGGCACATGATGCCAGACCGGAGCGACCTTGCGAAGGGAAGACGGATGAAGGCGCGTCCTGACGAAGGCGGTGCGCGGAGGACCGACCGGCGGCCGCCGTGCCGTGCCTACGGGGCGCACTGGGACTTGCAGGCCTCGTCCACGGTGCCGGGAGAGCAGCACAGGTACCCGGACGAGCACCAGGGGGCGGTCCCCGCGCAGCAGGGTTCGTCCGACGACCCGCAATGCGTGCACTTGCCGGCAGAGCACACGTTCAGCGACTGGGTGCATGTCTTCCCCCGGCAGTCCGGGCCCGCGTTGGACGTCGCGCAGCACGCCTCCCCGGTGTCGCCGCAGTGGCTGCAGGTGCCGCCGTCGCAGGCGTCCACCGAGGACGAGGCGCACCAGGAGCAGCAGCCGATCGACCCGAACTGGTCGCACACCGGGTCGTCGATCCCGAACGTGTACGTCCCGCCGGACGAGAAGGCCGTCTGGGTCTTCGTGCAGCAGGGTTGTCCGCGGGCGCCGCACGCGACGCACACGTCGTTCGAGCAATTGCCTCCGCCGTCGGGGGCGGCGATCGAGGGGACCGCGAAGCAGGTGCTGCCGGCGCAGCAGGGATGCCCGACCTCCCCGCAGACCATGCAGGTGCCGGTACCGGGGTCGCATCGAAGCAGCCCGCTGGTGTTTCCCGGGCATTCCGCGGCGCCGTTCGTGCAGCAGCCGTTTGCCGTCGGCTCCCCGCAGATCGAGCACGTCCCGCCGATGCAGGCGTACCCGGTGCAGGTTCCGCCCGCGCAGCACGGGGCCAGGTATTCGCCGCAAACGACGCACACGTTGCCCGCGCCGCACGCCGTGCCCGCCTCGGTGCAGGTCGCGTTCGCGCAGCACTGCATGCCGTTGGTGCCGCAGGCTCCCCCGGCCACCGTCACGGGCACGCTCCTGAGGAGGGACGGGTCCACCGTCGAGGTGGCCGTCACCTGGTAGCTGCCCGCGAGCGTGCCCGCGGTGTACGCGCCGCCGCCGTCGATCGTGCCTCCCGTGGCAGACCACGTCACGGCGTTCGAGGCGATGCACACGGCCGAGGCCGAGTACTGCTGCGTCCCGCCGGGAGCGATCAGGGCC
>Ga0118677_10005357_pt1 | contig 22512 bp, 24 predicted proteins | sample AliMusrvi5mmetaG_FD_86154 | JGI IMG/M metagenome (GOLD analysis project Ga0118677, IMG submission 86154)
GAAATGGCTTGTAAAAAAGCTTTATTCATTTAATTGCATTTTGAATAAAGTTGAATAAATCAGCAGATGTTTTGCATTTGAGAAAATCAGGAACACTCATTTGATAATTAAAATTATCTTTTATCATTACAAGTATTGACATTCCTGTCAGAGAATCAAATAAATCGTTATCTCTAAAGTCTGTATCCGGAGAAAAATTTAACGTTTCACCACCCATAAACTGCGATTGAACCGAACTTGTAAAATCTATTAAATTCATAATATTGAGTTATTATTTTTCTAAAATTGCATATCCAACTCCACTTAATCCCATTCCATTACCACTGTAAAAAATATATCTTCCATATTTTGTTTCAATCTCTACAGGATAACATAACATTTCTGAATCCCACCCTTCTTTTGATTTGTAAAGCCCAGCACTATTGTCTTTTCTTTCCCAATCAATTCCATTGTTAGAAATGGCATATCCTGCAATATATTCTTTGTTTTTTGTATCAAAAGTATAACGCATCTCATATCCACCATTACTCTTTTTAACGCGAGGACGACCAATTCGATATTCGTTATCTTCTACCCCAATACAATGGATACCCACATTATCTTCAAAATGTATTCCATCTTTGGATTCTGTATATCTTATATCATATTGAGGATAAGGTATTCCTTTTATATATTCCCAACCATTACCAACAGCATACCAAATTTTATAAATATTATTTTCTTTTAAAACAGTATGAATTGCTCTAATATACAAAGCATTTGAACATCTATCCATTATAGGTGTTGTCTGAAAACGATCAAAACTAGTCCCATTATCCTTACTAATAGCTAATCCTGTATATGCCAAAAATTTTACGTTTTTGACAAGTTGAAAACCTACATAGTACATTTTAATTTCATTTTCCTCACGAACAAAATCCCCTAATAACAATCCATTGTCATCAAATGTTCCTGGATCACCTATATCTAAAGCAGGATTAGAAGATACATTTATTATTTCTTTAGGATTTGCAGCATTAACATCAATGAATCCAATTCTACCTCGTCCATAATCATCTCTAAAAGACGCGAAAATTCTAATAATTTCATCTGAAATCAAAAAAGGTGTTGGTGTTAATACTGTATGCTTTGCCCAAGTGGATTTTCCGTCAAGATTATAAATTAATCCCTTTTTAATCCATTTCATAACTTAAAATTTTATTCGTTTATACTAAAAAAAGTTTTTGCAGATAAAGAATGTTTAATTGCAGGATTTCCTTTGTAAATACTATTCGACTCAGTGTTTTTTGAAACCACTGAACCTAAACTTATCAAACAATCTTCGGCAATAATAACATTATCAGCTATTGTAGAATTTACGCCTATAAAACAATTCTGTTTAATTTCACAAAATCCTGAAATTACAACATGAGAAGTAATAAAACAATTATCATGGATCACGCTACGATGTCCGATATGATTGCCGCTCCATAAGGTAACATTGTTTTTTATTTTTACAAAAGGTTGAAGAGTATTATCTTCTAAAATAAAACAATTCTCACCAATTTCTACATTATGCCAAACAAAAGATTTTGAGCTAACATATGAAGCGGCCGTGTATCCCAATGTTTTGCAGTATTGATAAAGTCGGGTTCTTACGCGATTAAATTTTGTAGAACTTATTGCAATAAAAACATAAAAATTATCAGGGGGATAAATTTTACAAATTTCTTCCAAAGGAATTACTGGCAAATCAAGAAAAATATTTTCTATTAAAAAATCTCTTTCAACCGCAAATGAAACAATATCGTATTCTGAATCATGAGTAAAATATTCATAGGCAAGCTGCCCTGTTTCCCCTACACCAACAATAATCAATTTTTTCTCTTTCACAATTTTTTATTAAATATAAAAACTATATTTTGGAGAAACGGAACAACCTATATTTTCTTTAAACTCACATAATCCATAATTCGGAATACCATACTCTGTTGATGGCCCGATATCAATTATCTTTATTTTTTTTTCTTTATAAAACTCATATAATTTATAAGCTAAATAATTCATAGGTTTTGACTCACCATAACCTGGGATATCTCCCCAATAAATTATTTGAACTATATCTTTTGATACATGAAAGATTTGAGCTGCAGCTACATCTATTCCTGACAATTCAAGAATAAAAAAATCAGCAGGAATAATTTTTATAGTAGCTAAAACATTTTCTAAAGTCATTCGTAAAGGATAACCTTTACTTTCCCGATTTATTTTTATTACCTGATAAGCTCTATCAATATCCGTATTTCCTTGAACCTTAAAAAAATTATATGATAATTTTAAAGAACCATTTAGTTTATTCCGTGCATTGCTATTTAGTTGAGATATGTAATCCTGATTTGAATCAAGATATAATTGATGATTCAGATCAATATACTTTGTCTGAAATTTTGATCTTTCAAAAACATTTAAACATTTTGTCAAAAAATCAGAAGAATAAAAAAGAGGTGGAAAAGTAATTTCTATTTTTTTATTTAATTCTTTTCCAAAATCAATTAATAACTCAACAGCAGATTCAATAGTTGAAATAGGAATATTCGATTTTGTAAAATTGAATCCACCATAAGGAGCAGAAACTGGAGATAATAAAACATTTTCCTTTTCTGCTAAAATAATTCCTAATCTTACTTTTGATTCTTTAAAAAATAAAAAATGTATTGCATCAAACCTAGAACGGTTGCATTCTACAAATGGAGTTGAAATAAAAATATGATACGGTTTGTCAAATATATTTTGATATTCTTTCTCGCAAACTTCAACTATTTCCATTCTTTTTATATTCAATATATTCATTATAATCTCTTATGTAATCAGCTTCTTCGTATTGATGAGAAGCTAAAACTAAACAAACTGAACCAGAAGAAAAATCATCTAACTCACGCCAGATTCCTGGTACAACTAACAACCCTTGATATGGACGATTTAAAATGAATGTACGTTTAACATTACCATCATTAAGCGTTACACCAAAACTTCCGCTTGCAGCAACAATCAATTGTTTTAATTCTTTATGCGCATGACCGCCACGAGCTTCTCCACCCGGAACGTCATATAAATAATATGTTCGTTTCACATCAAAAGGTACTGTTTTACCATTTTCAACAACAGAAATATTTCCCTTTTCACGATGATTTATATCCAAGTGAATAATTGAACAATCATAAACTGTGCTTTTATTCATTTCGCAAAATTTTGAATTCTTCAAAATCATATATATAATCTTTCTTCTCAAATGGTGTTGAAGATAAAATTAATGCCAAAGAATTAGTTGAAAAATTTTCCATCTCTCGCCAAATCATATTTGGCACATATAAACCATAATAAGAACGATTTAAAGTAAAAATTTTGCGTTCTTTCCCATCATCTAAAACAACATCAAAACTACCTGAAAGAGCAACAATAAATTCTTGATTGTTTTTATACGCATGACCGCCACGCATTTCTCCGCCAGGCACATCATAAATCCAGTAACATCTCTCTATTTTAAAAGGGATATGGTGATTCTCTTCGATGAAAGATAGATTGCCTCTTTCATCTAAAATTTTCGGAAGATTAATTATTTTAATTTGATTTATATCCAATTTATTTAACAGATAAATAATAATTCTATAAATAAAAATCAATTTATAATTTTTGCAGGATTTCCTACAGCAGCTGATTTTGTTGGCACAAGACAATTTGAAAGAACAGCTCCTATTCCAATTACTGCTTCATCTTGAATATTACATCCTTTAAGAATTGTAACATTTTTACCAAGCCAAGTATCATTACCAATAACAACAGGCTTAGTAATTGGTTTCTCAAATTCAGCACCTATTAATGGAAAATCTCTTAAAGTAAAATTTCGTCTAGTTTCTTTATCATAACGACAATGCGTATTTGTATCCCAAATATTACAATTATAAGAAATCATATTAAAATCTCCAATTACTAAAGATTCATCAGATCTAATTTCAGTTCCCTCATTAATACAATTATATTTACCAACTTTACATATACCTCCAAAACGCAACCAAAAAACTGACTTTAAAACATTTTTTTCTCCAATTTCTAAAGTACCTTTTTTTATATTAATACAAGGTCTATTGACATTAGATCCCTTGATTAAAAAACAATGTTCTCCTATAATTAAATTTCCTTCTTCAATAAGAAAATCGTAATTATTTATACTTAAATTATTTTTTAATATTATTGTTGAATTAGAACTGCAAATTATATTTTGTCCTATAAGTTTAGAAAACGCCCCAATATTAAGTATAGAATTTTCTAATTCAATCTTGCAATTTTCAATTGTAACATTTTCATCCAAATAAATTTTAGAATTACCTCGTAAAATAATTTGACTATTAATTATTTTACATTCAATTCCTTTTTTGAACTCAGACTGATCACTAAAAAAAATTTGTTTGGATTCTATTCCAAGAACCTTTTCTATTTTTCGTTTAATTCTGAACAAGTTCATAATCTACAAGAATTTTACCAAGTCCTTTTCTATTAACTTTTCCGGTATTATAAAAATCACCTTCATCTATTACTAATCTGAAAATATTATCAATCCAATCAACTAATTCAAATTCATCATGTAAATAAAATGCTAACCCATATTCTCCAGAATTTAGAGGACATTTATTAATAATAAACTCAACACTTATGTCTTTTTCGCTAGAATTAAAATGCAACTTTTTATTAATAAATATATTATTCATCACTAAAATACGCTGACCATATTCATCATTTATCCCAATTGACAATTCATTTATCTTATCACTTTCTTTCCATGAATTATTTTGCAAAACAATTTTTAATCTAAAAGCCATTCCCATTATAATACTATTAATTGTATTACCGGAAATATCTTTTACTATTACATTTTTTATTCTAAGTTTTCCATTTCCTTGCCTATCAGTTCTTTCACCTATATCTTGTAATTGCAAATCAGATGACTGTTGCTGATAATATGAAATAACCTTATTCATCTCACCAGTCAAATTAATTGTACCATTTTTTAATAAAATTCCATTTTTACAAAGTTGTTGCATACTTGCCATATTATGACTCACAAAAAGCACTGTCCTGCCTTCTCCTTTAGAAACATCTTGCATTTTGCCGATAGCCTTTTTTTGAAATTCAGCATCTCCTACAGCTAAAACTTCGTCAACAACTAAAATATCTGGTTCAAGATGAGCTGCTATTGCAAAACCTAAACGAACTGTCATGCCAGATGAATAACGTTTCACGGGTGTATCTAAATATCGCTCAATACCAGAAAAGTCGACTATTTCATCTAATTTACGGGTAATCTCAGCTTTGGTCATACCCATTATCGCTCCATTCATAAATATGTTTTCACGCCCTGTCATTTCAGGATGAAATCCAGTACCTACTTCTAATAAAGATGCAATACGTCCTTTCGCTTTAATACTACCTGTTGAAGGAGTAGTAACTTTAGAAAGAATTTTAAGCAAAGTAGATTTCCCAGCGCCATTCTTTCCAATAATTCCTAATACATCTCCTTTTTTAACTTCTAAATTAATATCTCGTAACGCCCATACATATTCACTATTTCCTTTGGTCGCACGATCATTAACTTCACCAATCTTCAAATAAGGATCTTCCTTTCCACGAACATTCACCTGCCACCAACGGTTTAGGTCGTGTGAAAGAGTACGAGTTGAAACTAAACCAAGTCTGTATTCTTTAGAAATATTCTCAAATTTTATTGCAGTTTCACTCATGAGTATATATTATTATATTCTAAAAATAAATTATCAGTAATATTAAGAATTAAACAGTATCCATAAAACTACGTTGAATTTTATTAAATACTAATATTCCAATGGCTAATAAGACAACCATAAATACAAAACTGTAACCTAATTGCATCAAACTAAATGTTCCATGTCCCAAAGTAGCATATTTGAACGTTTCAATGATTGAAGTTACCGGATTTAATGCCATAATCCATTGTCGTTTAGGAGACATTGTACTTAATGGATAAATAATTGGTGTAGCATACATCCATAGATGAATAACAAACTGGAATAAAATAGTTAAGTCGCGGTATTTGTTAGTCAAAGATGAAATTAAAATACCAAAGCCCAAGGCTAATCCTGAAATAATTAGAATCAGAAAAGGAATTAATAAAATATATAAATTAGGATGTATTACAACTCCTTTTAATATAAAGAATATATATACCGCAATAAATAATATCATTTGAATAAAGAAACGAACTAAATTAGATATTATGACAGATAATGGAACTATCAAACGAGGAAAATAAACTTTACCGAAAATAAGTTGGTTCTCATTAAATGTATTTGACGTTCTTGTTAAACAATCTGAAAAATAATTCCAAAGACTAATACCGGCTAAATAAAACAATGCCTGAGGCAAACCATCAGTAGAAATATGGGCAATTCCGCCAAATACAACCATAAACATTAAAGTTGTTAATGCAGGCTGAATAAAAAACCATAATGGACCTAAAATTGTTTGTTTGTATTGTGTAATTATATTGCGTTTTACAAACATTTCAAGCAAATCCTTGTAATGCCAAAGTTCTTTAAAATCAACTTCAAATAAACTAATCTTAGGTTGAATGTTTATATCCCAGACTTCTTCTTTTTTCATTATAATTTTCAAAAACTATTAATTAATATTACTCATTTAAAGTGCTTTTAATATTCTCATACATCCTTTTAAAGAAGGGCAAGACAACTGCTTCTTCCTCATAATATCCATACGATTTATAATACCGATAATTATATTGGTATCCATAATTATATTTATAACCGTATGAAAATGCTGAAAGAGAAATATCGTTAATCACAATACCAATATTTGATATATTATTCATTCTTATTTCTTCCAACACACGAGATGTAAGTTTTCTCGTTGATAAATTATGTCTTAATAAAAATATATTTAAATCTGTCATTTTCATCAACATAAATCCATCAGCTACTATCCCAACAGGTGAAGTATCAATAACAATATAATCATATTCTTTTTGAAGCTCGTCCAACAATTGTTGAGTTTTTGGCAATGCAATTAATTCAGATGGATTAGGAGGAACAGGTCCTCCAGGTATAACATCAAGCATTGGTAGTTGTGTATGTTGAATTGCATCAGAGATGGAACATTTACCTGCAAGATAAGTGCTAATACCAATATTATTACTTAACCCAAATTCTTGATATAATCTTGGTTTTCTTAAATCAAATCCCATGAGTAATGTTTTTTTACCTGATAAACTCAAAATAGATCCCAAATTAATAGCCGTAAACGTTTTCCCTTCGCTTGTATGTGATGATGTAATTAAAATAATTTGTTTTGATTTATTTGGAATCATAAAATGAATATTCGTTCGCAAAGCTCTGAATGATTCAGAAAGTGATGACTTTGGCTTCTCGGCAACAGCAAGTACTGTTTTTGAAAAACTATGAATAATATAACCGATAACAGGCAGTTTTGTTATTTTTTCAATATCAGTTTTTTCTGAAATTTTATCATTTAAAATAGTTTTAAGATATAAAAATATAAAAGGAGCTAATAATCCTATAAAAAAACCAAAAAGTAAATTTTGCTTACTTTGAGGAGCTGTTTGTATTACTTGATTAAGAGTTGCTTCATCAACAATTTCACAATCAGGAACATTTGAAGCTTTTGCAATAGCAGCTTCAGAACGTTTTTCTAAAAGATAAGTATATATATCATCATTTAATTTAAATTTCCGTTCAATCCCAAATAATTGTCTTTCTTTTTGAGGAAGTTTTTTAATCTCTTCTTCTTGTTTGTTCATTCTTTCATCAATATCATCTAATGAAATTTTAACATTCTTTTCATTATTTTTTATGTTTTCAATAATTGAATTTTTAATATTTTCTATTTGATAAAAATATTTATCTGTAACAACATTTTTTTGTTTTATATTGTATTGTACATCTGCAACTAAAGCATCTAAATCCAATAATTTTGTTACTAATCCATTTAAAACCGGATCAGTAACTCCCATTGTACTTGGTATTAAAAGGTCGTTATAACGTTTATTTTTCTCAACATAACTTTTTAAATACGCATAATACTTATTTTGAACTATTAATGCAGCTTTTGCCTCATTAAGCGATTGCATTTGATCCAACAAAGCTGAAGATTCTTGATCAAGATTCATAACCTTATTTGTCGTTTTGAAATCCTGCAACGAATTTTCAGTAAAATGTAAAGAATCTGAAATTTCTCCAAGCTGATTATCAATAAAACGAATCGTATTAAGAGCTTTTTGATTTTTTTTATTTAAACTTTGATATGTATATACTTTTGTCAGAGTATTAAGCATATCAACAATTTTGAAAGGATTATCTCCAGTAATTGACAGACTTAATATAGACACATCCTTATCTCCATTTGCACCACCTGATTTTTCAACAGTTAAATTTGATCTAATTTCATTGAGAATATCCAAAGGATTAGAAATTATAAAATAAAAACTTTTATTAAAATAACTACTATCTGATAAATTGTATTTTGATTTAATTGTAAAATTAAATTTATTAATAGAAAGTGGTTCATTAAATCGATGTATTCCATCTAATTTTGAATATATATATGATAATTTTGAATTAACTTTTGTTTCTAATTTATAATTTGTCAGAGAAATTGGTGATATTTGAAAAGCAACATTGAATGGTTTATTTTTCTGAGCAGTATCAAACTCAACAATAAAAGGAGCTGCGGTATAAATTTCAGCATCAAACGTTTTCTTAATCTTATAATAGCGAACCCAAATATTTAGTTCACGTGCGGTTAACGTGGCAATTTTCTGCGATTCTAAAATATTTATTTCGTTGTTTATATTCAACTGTGGATTAAACAAAAATAATTCTTTTAATGCACCAGCATTATTGCCAGGATTTTCCTGATCCTCATTAATTAATATTGTACTACCAACCTTATATGAAGGTCTAGTATACTTTGTTTTTATATAAGCTCCAGCTAATCCGATAGGTATTGTTATTACAAACAAATACCAATATCTTATATATTTAAAAAATAATGCTTTGACATCAAATTGCGAAGCCGTTTCATCTCCAAATTCATGATTGATTGTTTCCACAAAAATTAATTATTAAATTTTTAATTAAAGTACTGAAATTGAAAAATATTTATTTAACTAGTTTAGCCAATAATAATAAAGAGACTGCTGTACCTATCACACCTAAAAAAGCACTCAATTTAAAAGTATTAATATTTACACTCTTACTTTTCATACTTTCAACATACAGAATATCATTGTTCGCTAAAAAGAAATATGGTGATTCAAGTATTTTTTTATCTGTAAGATCTAATGTAATTATTCTTGTTCCGTCAGGTGTATTACGAATAATTTTTACATTTTTTCTATTTCCATAGATTGTCATATCACCAGCTGTTCCTATTGCTTCAAAAATATCAACCCTTTCTTTATTAACATAAAAACTATTTGGCAGATTTACTTCTCCAAGAACTGTAAAATGATAATTTACAATTTTAACAATTACTTTAGCTCCTTTAAATTCATTGTCAACTTTTTCTTGAAGAATATCTATAATTTCATTTATAGATAAACCTTTCACCAATATTTTTCCAATAAATGGAATAGAAATATACCCTGAATCATCCACTAAATAACTTATTAATGAAACTGATTGTGGATTATAATTCATATTTTCACCACCATATAAATTTAACATTTTGGTAATTTCCTCGTTCATACTTATTATACGAATAAATAAATAATCTTTTATTTGAACTTTATAATCAGGAGGATTTGTTTTAATTTTATATAAAGTTGAATCTACTGATTTAGTAGGTTGAAGATAAAACAATTTTTTTTGCGGAATACACCCAAATAAAATTGAAGATAAAATAAAAACGGATAAAATAAATCTCAATAAAAATAATTTTGTTTTTAATGTTTTCACGATTTTAATAATTATTTAAAAATAAATTTAGTTAAACTTAATGCTTCGCCCTTTCAGTCCCATTGAAACCTAACCACTAGTGTGCAAAATTAATATTTTTTCATTACAACCAATGATAAGTTTTTATTGAATTTGTATTTTCTTTTTTATATATTCTTCCCCAATACTTAATATTATTGAATGATTAATCGTTTCAATATTGATTATAACTTTTTGTTTTCCCTTATATTTAATAAGCCTTCCAGTCAATCCCTTTAAACTTCCGGAGATAATTTCAATATCTGTTCCTGGCTCCAAATCGTCATGAGTTACTTCTAATTCCATTTCTATCGAAAGAATTTTTTTTAATATGTCTATTTGCTTTTCTCTGACTGGAATTGCACGTCCTTCAGATGCAACATACCATTGCACACCATTCACTTTTAATACTTCATAATATTCTTTTTCCGAAACTCGAACAAAAACATAAGATCGAAATAAAGGTTCTTCAACCCACTTTTTTCTATCACTCCATTGTTTTAAAACTTTTTGCAACGGTAAAAAAGATTCAATATCTCTTTTCTGTAAGTCTTGATATACTTTCTTTTCAAAGCGTGAACGAGTATAAATTGCATACCATCTTTTCTTGTTTAAACAGTTCACATCCTGCGACATTGATTTGCTTTTTTTATGCAAATGTAAAATTTATTACCGAAAATAAAAACTCTATAAATAAAGCTATTTCAAAGCTGAAATAAAATTTATTCATACCTTTGTTGATTATTATCTACAACAAAAACTATTATGACGCCTCCATTAAAAAAGCCAGTAGCAAAGGTTACAACACACATATTGCAGGAGATGAAAAAAACAAATGAAAAAATCTCTATGCTTACCGCTTATGATTTCTCAACCGCAAAAATTCTCGATCATGCAGGAATTGATGTTATTCTGGTTGGTGATTCTGCATCAAATGTTATGGCGGGTCATAAAACTACTTTGCCTATAACACTTGACCAAATGATTTATCATGCTTCATCAGTGATGAGAGCTGTTGACAGAGCTTTAGTCGTTGTTGATCTGCCCTTCGGAACTTATCAAGGAAATTCTTTAAAAGCATTGAATTCTGCAATTAGAATCATGAAAGAATCAGGTGCAGATGCAATTAAAATTGAAGGCGGAAAAGAAATTATTGAATCTGTGGAAAGGATACTAACAGCAGGCATTCCAATCATGGGACATTTAGGATTGATGCCGCAATCTATTTTAAAATATGGCACCTGGGTTGTAAGAGCTACAGACAAAGAAGAAGCTGAAAAAATTATGGAAGATGCGATTTTATTAGAAAAAACAGGATGTTTTGGAATTGTTCTTGAAAAAATTCCTGCAAAACTTGCTGCTGAAGTAACTAAAAAAATTCACATACCAATTATTGGAATTGGCGCAGGAAATAAGGTTGACGGACAAGTACTCGTTACTCATGATATGCTTGGAATTACGAAAGAATTTTCACCTCGTTTTTTAAGACGATATAATAATCTTTATGAAGAAATAAAAAATTCAGTTGAACATTATATTCAAGATGTAAAAACTGTTAAATTTCCTAATCAGAAAGAACAATATTAATTTTTTATTTTTCAAATAGCAAAAATGGAATGATTGATTTCAACGAAAATCCTAATAAAAACAACTTTATTCTTCCTGAAATTATTTTTGAAGACAATCATTTGTTGGTTATAAATAAATTAAATTCTCAAATAGTTCAAGGAGATAAAACAGGTGATTCGCCTTTGAGTGAAATGCTTAAAGAATATATAAAAAAAAAATACAATAAACCTGGAAATGTTTTCTTAGGTGTCGTTCATCGAATTGACCGTCCGGCAAGCGGTTTAGTCATTTTTGCAAAAACGAGTAAATCTCTTTCTCGACTCAATCAAATGATCCAAAATAGAGAAATAAAAAAAACTTATTGGGCAGTCGTTAAAACCCAACCACCTTTAGATTCGGGACATTTGATAAATTTTTTAAAAAAAAATGAAAAGTTAAATAAATCTTTTGTTTGCGAAGAATCCGTCAAAGACAGTCACAGAGCTGAGTTATATTATAAACTAATAGGCAAAAGCGACAATTATTTTTTACTTGAAATAAATTTGATTACAGGACGACACCATCAAATCAGAACTCAACTTGCGCATATCGGTTGCCCGATAAAAGGAGATATTAAATATGGATTTCCTCGCACAAATCCTAATGGTTCCATTCATTTACATGCTCAAAAGATTGAATTTACGCATCCAGTGAAACAAGATTTTATTTCATTAACCTGCAATCCTCCTGTTGACAACGTTTGGAAAGCTTTTTCAATATAATGAAGCATAGTTGAAATTTGTCGCTTTGTAATTCAAAAAAAATTATTAATTTTGCAAACCTGTTTTTAAACCAAATGAATCAACTTAGGAAATTTGATATTTCATTTAACGGTCTTCAAACAGGATCGTATTTTTATGAATACGAGATTGATAATAGGTTCTTTGAAAGTTTTGAATATTCAGAAATCCAAGAAGGTGCAGTAAATGTTAAATTGGATTTATTGAAAAATGAAAATATGTTAATTCTTACATTTACAATTAAAGGACATGTAAAAGTAACTTGCGACAGATGTCTTAATTTGTTTGATCATACAATTAAAAACAAACAAAAATATTTTGTAAAATTTGGAACTGAATTTAATGATGAAATTGAAGATACATTAGTCATTCCAGAGAAAGAAAATAAAATTAACATTGGACATTTAATTTATGAATATATCATTTTATCATTACCAATTAAAAGAGTTCACAGTACATTGAAAGAATGCAATATTAAAAAAACAATCGTTAAAAAAAAATCAACACAAGAAACTGATCCCCGCTGGGATATTTTAAAAACATTAAAAAAATAAATTTAAATATATAAATTATGGCTAATCCAAGAAGTAGATGGTCGAACCAAAGAACCAATAAAAGAAGAACCCATTATAAAGCAGTTGCTCCTACTATTTCAACTTGCTCAAATTGTGGCGCAGTGACTATTTATCACAGGGTTTGTGGAGAATGTGGCTATTATAAAGGAAAACTTGCTATTGAAAAAACAGCTACAGCTTAATCATATTTTATCCAATCACCGTCTATAAAACGATTGATAAGATGAAAATAGGTTTAGATGTAATGGGAGGAGATTATGCACCAGAAGCAACCATCGCTGGTGCTATACTTGCATACAAAGAACTCCCTGCGAAAGATAAGATAGTCCTGATTGGTGATAAAAAAATTATTCTCTCCGAATTAAATAAACAAAATTTTAATCCGGATTTATTTGATATTGTTCACGCATCTCAAATGATTGAAATGGGTGAACAACCTATCAAATCATATACCAACAAACCTGATTCATCAATTGCAGTCGGATTTAAATTATTAAAATCAAAAGAAATTCACACCTTCGGAAGTGCCGGTAATAGTGGCGCTATGTTGGTTGGTTCCATTTATACTGTTAAAACAATTCAAGGAATTATTAGACCTTGTATTACCGCAATATTTCCTAATAAAAACAATTCAGTAAGTATACTACTTGATGTTGGTACAGTTCCTGATTGCAAACCAGATGTATTATATCAATTTGCTATTCTTGGTTCTTTATATGCCGAATATGTATATTCAATAAAAAACCCAAGAGTTGGTTTATTAAATATTGGCGAAGAAGAAGACAAAGGAAATGTTGCATGTCAATCAACATACAGATTAATGAAAGGCACAGCTGACTTTAATTTCATAGGAAATATTGAAAGCCGTGATTTTTTTTCTGATAAAACAGATGTTATAGTTTGTGATGGATTCACTGGCAATATTGTTTTAAAAGAAGCAGAAGCATTTTATAATTTAATTAAGGAAAAAGGATTGAGTAATGATTTCTTTAATCAATTTGATTATGAAAATTTTGGTGGAACACCAATACTCGGTATTGATTCAACAGTTATGATCGGACACGGCATATCGAATGCCAAAGCAATTAAAAACATGTTGCTCTTATCTAGCAATGTTTATAATGCAAATCTTTCAAAAAAGATTAAAAATGCATTAACAAAATTTCCTCCATATAAAAATATAAGGAAAAAGTCAGAATAGATTTTAAATAAATACTTTAATTTTAATAAAAAAAACTATGTCGAGAGTAAAAGCTGCAATCACCGGTGTACACGGATGGGTACCAGAATATATTCTGACGAACCATGAGTTGGAAAAAATGGTTGATACATCAGATGAATGGATCACCACACGAACTGGAATAAAAAAAAGGCATATACTTAAAGGCGAACAATTAGGCACATCACATTTAGGAGCTAAGGCGGTTAAAGGATTACTAAAAAAAACAAATACACTTCCATCAGAAATTGATTTGGTTATTTGCGCCACCATCACGCCTGACATGCTTTTCCCTTCAACTGCAAATATTATTTGCGACAAAGTTGGAATAAAAAATGCATTTCATTTTGATATTAATGCTGCATGTTCCGGTTTTATTTATGCATTAACAATTGGTGCAAAATTTGTTGAATCCGGTACACATAAAAAAGTGCTTGTTATTGGTGCAGATAAAATGTCATCAATGATAGATTACACAGATCGCCAAACCTGCGTATTATTCGGCGATGCAGCTGGTGTTGTTATGCTCGAACCTACCACTGAAAATATAGGAGTGATTGATTCTATTCATTATTCAGATGGAATGGGAAGAAAATTTCTTCATTTAAAAGCCGGTGGCTCTGAACGCCCTGCTTCGTATAGCACAATTGATGCACGCGAACATTTTATTTATCAGGAAGGAAAATCCGTTTACAAATTTGCAGTTCAAAACATGACAGGAGTTACACAAGAGATTATGGAAAAACATAAATTAGATGTAAATAATATTTCTTGGGTCGTTCCACATCAGGCAAATATCAGGATTATCAATGCAGTGACAGATAGATTAGGAATTGATCCTGCAAAAGTCATGGTAAATATTCAGAATTATGGAAATACCACTGGAGCTACTATCCCACTCTGCCTTTGGGAATGGGAAAATAAACTCAAAAAAAATGATAAGCTCGTACTAACTGCATTTGGCGGAGGGTTCACTTGGGGCGCTATCTATCTTAAATGGGCTTACGATAGTAAAAAATAAATTACTTTCTTATTTTTACATCAATCAACAATTCTAACCTAAAATCTATAATCTCATTTTTTAGATTTCATTTCTAAATCAGAATGATTCATTATCCATAAAATCGGAAGAAGAATGCTTTTGATGTTTAACTTTCTTGCAGTCTGTTTCTACTGAAATATTATCCGGTATTTCAAAATCAGTAAAATGAATGTTCAATTTTTTATCTTTTACTACTTTCTGCATATACATTGCCCAGATAGGTAACCCTGTATTTGCACCTTGTCCTTGAGCAATACTTCTGAAATGAGCGCTTCTGTCATCACAGCCAACCCACACACCAGTAACAAGATCAGATGTTAAGCCTATAAACCAACCATCCGACTGATTTTGCGTTGTGCCTGTTTTGCCGGCAACAGGAATTCCAAGATTATATTGCCACATACGAGCGCCAGTACCATACTCCACAACACCTTTCATCAAACTGGTCATTAAATAAGCTGTTTCAGCACTCATTGCTTCATGACTTTCAGGAACAAACTGTTGAAGAACATTTCCATTTTTATCTTCAATTCTTGTAATAAAAATCGGTTGTATATAAACACCTTTATTGGCAAATGTGCTGAAAGCGCCTGTCATTTCACACACAGACACATCCGGTGTTCCAAGACAAATGGAAGGAACTGTATCAATAGGTGATGTTATGCCCAATTTACGAGCCATTTTAATTACTGCTGAAGGTGAATATTTTTTAATTAATCGAGCAGAAATATAATTCACAGAGTTTGCCAAAGCCCATTTCAAACTGATCATCTCTCCTTCCCTATCTTTATCAGCGTTTTTGGGTGTCCAGTCTGGTTGTCCTGGTATTTGGAATGTTACAGGAATATTAGGATATTCAGTGCATGGAGATTCGCCTTCCTGCATAGCCAGTGAATAAACAATCGGCTTAAACGTAGAGCCAACCTGCCTTTTAGAAACAACAACATGATCAAATTTAAAAAAACGATGATCGATGCCGCCAACATATGCTCTAACAAAGCCTGTCTGCGGCTCCATTGACATCAACCCTGTTTGTAGAAAAAATTTATGATAACGAATAGAATCCATCGGCGACATCACTGTATCAATATCTCCTTTCCAAGAAAAAATAGTCATTTCAATAGGTGTGTTAAAAATTTGACGAATTTCAGCATCAGATATTCCCTCTTCTTTTAAATTCCGATAACGATCGCTTTTTTTCATCGCTTCTTCCATCAACTTTTCAATATCACCAGAAGAAAGATGTAAAAACGGTGCATTCTTTTTCCCTTTCCATTCTTTGAAAAACATTGGCTGAAGCGTTTGTCCAAGATATTCAGTTACTGCTTCTTCAGCTGATTGCTGCATTCTGGAATTAATCGTTGTATAAATTTTCAAACCGTCTTTATATAAATCATAATTGGAACCATCCGGTTTTTTATGATTTTTGCACCAATCATGCAAATATTCACGCAGATATTCTCTGAAATATGTTGCTAATCCATAGCTTTCATCGACTTTTTGATAATTCAAACCCAAAGGCAATACTTTTAAAGAATCATAATCATGTTCAGTAATATATTTATATTTATACATTTGTTGAAGAACAACATTTCTTCTTTGCAATGTCAATTCAGGTCTTTTCACTGGATTGAACAACGAAGGATTTTTTGCCATCCCAACCAACACGGCAGATTGTTGAATATTCAACTTATCAGAAGAAACATTAAAATAAACCCTTGCAGCAGTTTTTATTCCTACAGCATTATTCAAAAAATCAAATTTATTTAAATAAAGTGTGATGATTTCATCTTTAGTATATCTATTCTCAAGCTTAATAGCAATAACCCATTCATTTAATTTCTGAAACCCGACAGTAAAAATATTTCTTGAACGTTTATGAAAAAAAAGTTTAGCTAGCTGTTGAGTAATTGTACTTCCACCACCACGAGAATGAAATGTAACAACGCCAAAGACTGATCGCATCAATGCTTTTATGTCAATGCCGGAATGCTTGTAAAATCTGGCATCTTCAGTTGCAACCAGTGCATTAACCAGATGGGGAGGCAATTCATTAAATGTTGCATTGCTCCTATTTTCAATATAGTAAGTACCTAAAACAACCTGATCTGCAGAAATAACTTCTGAAGCAAGATTACTTTTCGGATTTTCAAGTTCTTCAAAACTCGGCATGTATCCAAGCCATCCATAAGATATTAAAATAAATAATAGAATTATAAATCCTATGAATGCAAAGTAACTCAGCCAAATGTATTTAATAATTTTTTTCGGAGAAGTAAAATCCATCTTACTTATTGTTTTTCAATACGTATTCCAATATCTGTAATGCCTTGTAGGAATTGATCTCTCATGCCATGTTCAATAGTGAAAGAATAAACGCCTTTGCTTGTAAAACGAAATCCTTTTTTAAAAAGCAAACGCATGTTCTTTATATTACCGGTGCCTGTCCCCAGCCATCTGCCTTCTTTGTCAGAAAGAATCAGTTGCGCAGTATCTCTTGCTCTTTTGTTATCAGGGAATGAAGTTGTGATGAATAAATACAGATTGCTATATTTATATTCACCGGTATGACGGACATTAAAATAAAATTTTTGCAGACTTAATGTATCTGTAACTTCTACATCAAACTTTTTAAAATCGCTGATTGCCCATTTTGCGCCTTCAATTTTTTTATAATTATCGTAAACTTTAGTTCTATCACATGAAAACAGAATGAATACAAAAAATAGATAAAAAAAACATTTAATTAAATGGTATTTATTGCGCAAAAACATCTTTAAAAAAAATTAATCAAATCGGGTAATATCATCATCATTAAGAATTGCTGTTGTCTTATGCTTTTCTTCTTCTTTGTTAATTGCATAATGTTCAATATTCTCAGGCGTTTTACCATTCTTGTTCATTTCAATTATTTCAAATGCAGATTCAGGAGTCAATGCAAAAAGATGAGTATTATCTTTTCCTTTATACGTGTACCAAATGATTTTTTTAATCACATCTGTTTTCTGATGAATGGCATCACCTTTCTTTGTTTGAAGAACAATTTCGCTGTCAGGCAAGCTCTTCAAAGCTTCCATATAAAAATCAGCTTCATAATTCAAACAACATTTTAATTTATTACATTGCCCTGTTAATCGTTGTGGATTGGATGAAAGCTGCTGATAGCGTGCAGCATTCGTTGAAACAGATTTAAAATCAGCAATCCACGTTGAACAACATAATTCTCTGCCACATGAACCAATGCCACCAAGACGGCTTGCTTCTTGACGAGCGCCAATCTGACGCATTTCAACTCTCACATAAAAACGTTCGGCAAGCACTTTAATCATTTCCCTGAAATCCACACGAACATTAGCTGTATAATAAAAATATGCTTTTGTTTTATCACCCTGATATTCTACATCATTTATTTTCATATCAAGATTCAAATCTGTTGCTATTTGCTTAGCTCCTGCCATAGTTTTAGGCTCGGAATTAATTGCCTGCAACCATTTTTCAACATCTGTTAATCTGGCTCTACGATATATTTTTTTCATATCAGGAGAATTCGGATCTATCTTTTTCTTCTTCATTTGAAGAATAACCATTTTCCCTGATAGAGTAACAATACCAATGTCATGACCTGGTGAAGATTCAACAGCAACAAAATCGCCTTCTTTATAAATTACATCTTCCGTATTTCTAAAATAATCTTTTCGATTATTTTTAAACCGTATTTCATAAAATTCATTTTCAATACTTGCATGTGGAAGTTCAATGTCTTTCAACCAGTCAAAGGTATCCATCTTACAACATTGGTGAGATAAAACCGGTTCAACTTTACTGGCTGACTTCCTTGAGTTACAACATCCTCTTGATAGTAAAGAAATATTTTCAGCATCCATGCTTTTCAAATCTTAATAATCTACAAAATTACACTTTTTAACTATCTTAAAGAAATGATTTTTTTTATTTCTGAAAGAAACATTCATTCTCAAAAAAATCACTTTAAATAAAAAGGAATGGTATGTCCATTGAATAGATATAATGCATCATTGCATGAATTATTTCCAAAATTCAATTGCACCAACAACGGTTGTTTTGGAATCGCCAAATTAATTATTCCACGTTGAATAAAATCGCATTGTGTTGATGTTGTAATAGCTAACGATGCTCCAATTGAGACAGAAATTGTATCATTTTTATAGTAAAATTTATTTACAATTGATTTTGTAATTATAGTATCAACAAAATCATTACTTGTAAAAATATCATCATATAAATTTACGGTTTGCGATCCGGAAGTCCACGTTAGCAATCTATTCAACTTAAGCATTGATTTTTCACCTGCACTATTTGTCAGCAAAAAACTATCAATCACATTGAATGTAACCACTGTATTAATTTTTCCAAGGTTTGTAATAATTTCTTTCCCGCTTACAACAACATTATTAAAATTATAATTATTAATTGACACCGAATAAACAGAAAGTGAATCTTTAAATTTCCCTTTAAACAAAGCATTTATTGGTAAATTATTGATATTTAAAATTCCATTGGAACTTGTATCAATAGAAGCTGCAAAATATATCTTTTTAAAAACATCGCTAAATAAATGTTCTGCAAAAGCATAATCTTCTGTTAACTGAAGATACGTGCTGTCATCCTGCTGAACACTATTTTCTTTTTTACATGATAAAAAAACAAATATAAAAATTGATAAAAAAAAACTCAAAACAATTCGTTTTGTCCACTTCATAAAATAAAAATATTTTGTGCGAAAATTACTAATAAAACCTTAATCCTATTCAGTTTTAAAAAATTATATTTAAAGTTATCTGTTTTTTAGTTTGCTCAAAATATATTATAACTGCCATGCAGGAAACGATTGGATTGTTTATTATGCAATGAACAGAAGATAATTCAAGGATTGTAAACCAAACAGACAATTAATTATGAAAAAAATTTATGTATAGATAAAATTGAATATATAAACGGATGCCCAACAATAAAAAATAATTCGTCTTCATTTACTCCTCAACCAAAACCTGTAGTTAAAAAAAATCTTAAGGAATAATAGATATACCAAAGGAAATCGGATACATATCGGGACCATAATTTTTCTTAAACAAAGTGGTCAATGAATAATATCCAAAAAGATAAAATTTTCCAATTCCGACACGAGCAGTTATTCCGCATCTATATTTTTCAAGCTCAGGAACAAAACGATCTTTTATCTTGACTTTATCACTTCCTGTTTGCAAATCAGATCCTTTGTATTTTGTATGTGCATCAAGCAACATACCAACTTTAAGTCCAAGAGTAGCATTTAATCCTCCTTCACCATTTGATTTTGATTTAAAACGTATTTCCAATGGAATATCTGCATACATGGTATTCAGTTTAGCTTTTTTATAAGCAATACTATCAGGAATTCTTAAAAAATAAGCAACATTATTTGCATCTTTTTTTACAAGAGAATTATCGTACAAATTACTCATACCAAGTCCAATTCCATAACCAAAACTAAATTTGCTTTTACTTCCAAAACGGATACTTCCTGTTGCATAAATATTTATGCCAGGATTCATCAATTTTGTTTTTAAATCAGCAGGTTTATTTCTCCATATGTCTGAAAAAATATCAATAGCAAAAGTATCAACCGGTAATTTTTTCAATTTCAAAAAACCTAACTGACAGAAAACGGTAGATGATATAAACATCAAAAACAAAACAACAATAATCCTTTTCATTTTTTTTATACAAAAATTAGTTAGCAAACTTAATTAATAATTTCAAACCATTTAATTATTCATTAGTAAATTTTTTATCAAACACCTAAAATCATTAATATAATGAAGAGTGTCATTGTTGTTTCTTCATCATTATATAATAAAACAATAAACCATTTAGAAAAAATTAAACTTGTGACTGTGCTAAAGTATTTTTTCTTCTTTCATTAAAATAAAAGACAAAAATCAAAGCAGCTACAGAAATCAAACTAATCAACACCAACAAATTATCTTGTTGATTAACTCCAATTTTTTCAATTGCATCTCCGATAATTCCTTTGCGATGATAATAACTATATACAACCGAAATTGTATTATTGATAAAATGTAAAAATATTGGCATCCATAAACACTTTGTCCAAACGTAAATGTATCCTAATAAAGTTCCCAACAAAAACATTGGGATAATTTTATAAAACTGTAAATGTAGAGATGCAAAAATAAAAGCTGAAATAATAACTGCCAAATGCTTGTTTTTTGTCCAATCATGAAAAATCTTTAAAATCACTCCTCTAAAAACAAATTCTTCAATCACTGCAGTGAACAATCCAATCATAAAAATATTAAACAACAATACTTTAAATGAATCAGCCTTAAGAAATGCTTCAAGTATAATATTATTTTTTTCTTCATAACTTTTCAAAAAAATTTCAATATTTTTCCAATGACTTCCAAACTTAATCTGGCTATTTAATTCAGACAATTTATTTATCAGAGGAACAGATACTAATAAAATTAAAATAATCAATAAAACTGAAAATATTCGAGGAAATTTATTAATATTTAAATAGTTGCCAATATTTCTATTTACAAAAAAAACAAAAAGCAAAACAGCTACAACCAAGCCTGTCTGGCTGCATATTTGCAAAAATTTCAATAACGAAACTACTGAAGGATCAGATAAATCGCTCAAATTTTTGCCTCCGGTTATAAAAGAAGTTCCATAAAACGGAATAGCGATTAACATTCCAATCAGATAGGAAAATAACAGACAAGTAAAAAGAAAAAAAATAAAAAGCAATAATTTAAGCGAAGGATGATATGCTTCAAAGACGGGTTGTTTTAACATTTTCGATAATATTTCTTTAATTTGCAAATTATTTCAGACAAAAATAAAAAATATAAAGTGATTAAGATAGGCAAGATTGAAATAAATAAATTTCCGCTTCTGCTGGCGCCAATGGAAGGCGTGACAGATCAGGCTTTTCGCCTGCTTTGCAAACCATTTGGCCCAGATATTATGTACACAGAATTTATTTCTTCAGAAGGTTTAATTAGAAATGTGAGTCGATCAGTTGAAAAAATAACTCTAAAAGCACAAGAAAGACCTATTGGGATTCAAATTTATGGTAACAATATTGAATCCATGAAATCGGCTGCAATGCTTGCCGAACAAGCTGAACCTGATTTGATAGATATGAATTTTGGTTGTTCTGTCAAAAAGATCGTACAAAAAGGTTGTGGAGCAGGAATATTAAATGATATACCTAAAATGGTTCAAATGACCGAAGCTGTTGTTAAATCGGTAAAAGTTCCTGTGA
>Ga0118677_10000727_pt2 | contig 22504 bp, 16 predicted proteins | sample AliMusrvi5mmetaG_FD_86154 | JGI IMG/M metagenome (GOLD analysis project Ga0118677, IMG submission 86154)
ATATAAAATTGCTATGGCTCTTTGGGTCACTCATTTCTGTGTGCAAAAAGCGTATTTCACCCTCTAAAGCCTCAATTTGTTTCTCAAGCTCTTGCAATTCCATGTTTTCTTTATAACTTAATTTCTTCTTTATCTTAGTTTCTGTAGTTTGTGATATCGGCTTTTTTTGTTGAGCCTGTTTTTTAATGGTCTTTAAGCTTTTCTCCCATTGCGTATAGTCTGCAAACAATTCTATTTCACCGTCGCTCATAAACCCAATGAAGAGGTCACATACTCTAGAGATCATATATCTATCGTGTGAAACCAAAACAAGGAGTCCATTAAACTCTAAAAGATTTTCCTCAAGTGTTTCTATGGTCTGTATATCCAGATCATTGGTTGGCTCGTCCAGTAATAATACATCAGCAGATTCAAGCATCAATTTTGCTATCAAAGCTCGTGCCTGTTCTCCTCCTGATAATTTTCCAAGGATCGAGTCCATTTGCTCCATTGCAAAGCCGAATTTCTTTATCCAGGAGCTTATGTGCACTTGCCTGTCTTTAAAAATAACGGTATCGCTTCCGTCCGCTAAAACTTGTTTCAAGGTCTTGTTTAGGTCTAGAGCTTGTCTACCCTGGTCAAAATAAACTATTTTAAGGTCTTTAGCATATTCTATTTTGCCAACATCAGGCTCTATTTTTTTGCTTAGTATTTTCAAAAGGGTACTTTTACCAACACCGTTACCACCAAGTAATCCAATACGTAAATTATTCGTAAAATTAAAAGAAAAATCATTAAGTATATTTTTGTCACCAAATTTTTTGCTTAAATTTTTTATTTTTATTAGGTCCTTGCTCTTCCTATTAGAGGAATTAAAATCTATTTCTGCTTTAGAAGATCTCATTTTATCTCTTAAATTCGCCAGCTCTTCTATTAAGCCATTTGCTTCGTCCATTCTATACTGGGCTTTAGTTGCCCTTGCCTTTGGACCAGTACGCAGCCACTCTATTTCTCTTCTAACTTTATTGGACATCGTTATTTCAAGGTTCTTTTGTTCTTCTATGTACTTCATTCGCCTTTCTAAAAAGTCATGGTACTTGCCCTTTGATTGAAAAATATAACCGTCGTATCTTTTGTTTATTTCTATTATTTTGTTCACCGACCTTTCTAACAGCGACCTATCGTGGCTTACCATCACCCAAGAAAAATCAGTAGCACCTAAAAAATTTTCTAACCAAACTATCCCTTCAAAGTCCAAATGATTTGTTGGCTCGTCCAATATCAAAAGTTCCGGCTCGTTCACTATCCCGCAGGCAATATCCAGTCGTTTTCTCCAACCTCCAGATAATGCATTGACCTTGATATTAAAATTATCGAACCCAACTAGACTTAAGGCTGTTGCTGTTTTTACATCAACGTCCTTTAGACCACTGGTAGTTTTGCTATGAACAATATCCCATACGCTGGCAGTTTCTGGATACTCACTAACTTGAGGAATGTATGCTGCCTTTAGATTTTTTTTGCGAGCAATATTACCGGTATCCGCAGTCTCTATATTTACCATTATTTTTGTCAGGGTGGATTTGCCGGTGCCATTGTCACCTATAACGCCTATTCTATCGCCATCATTTATAGTCAGACAAAGGTCCCTAAAAAGTGTTTTGGCACCAAAGGATTTGCTTATATTATCAAGACTTAATAGTACGCCCATGGGGGCATTCTATATACTAAAGCTATTTTATCAAGCATGTAGTATATTAGGATCAAACATTTTATGAGCGATCTTTTAAGAAAGATAATACATATAGACATGGACAGCTTTTACGCTGCTGTAGAGGCTAAGTATAATCCAAAGCTAAAGGGCAAGCCTATTGCTGTTGGTGGAAGACCAGAAGAAAGAAGTGTGGTTTGCACGGCAAGTTATGAAGCCAGAAAATATGGAGTAAAGGCAGGCATCTCTTCCTATAAAGCATTAAAACTGTGTCCACAGCTTATTTTGGTACCTCCAGATTTTAGAAAATATCAGGAAGAAAGTGATGCTATCCATAAAATATTTAAAAGGTTCACAGACAAAATAGAACCATTATCGTTGGACGAAGCTTACCTGGACGTTTCTGACCTTAAAATATTCAAAGGTAGTGCAACATTAATAGCTCACGAAATAAGACGACTAATTTTTAAAGAAAGAAGACTCACCGCCTCTGCGGGAATAGCTCCAAATAAATTCTTAGCCAAAGTTGCAAGCGACTGGAAAAAGCCAAACGGTCAATTCACCGTAGAACCTAAAATGATAAGTGATTTTGTTAAAAAGCTTTCTGTAGACAACATCTACGGCGTTGGTAAAGTAACATCTGCCAGACTGAATGAAATGGGAATAAAGACCTGTAGTGATATTCAAAAATACTCTTTAGATGAATTAATAGACCTGTTCGGGATGTGGGGAGAAGACCTGTATGATCTGTGCAGAGGAATAGACGACAGAGAAGTTGAAACGTTTTGGGAAAGGAAATCCCTTGGGGTTGAATATACATTCCCACAGGACCTTAAGAATTCAAAGCAATGTATAGAAGTACTGAGCGATCTTTACGATGACCTTATGTCCAGGTTTGAGGATGACTGTAAAGATAAAATGATCAAAAGCATCTTCATAAAGCTTAAGTTCTGTGACTTTAAACGGACTACTGTAGAAAAGCAGGCAAGACTTAGTGTCCCTCCAATAGAGGATTATTATCCTTTAATTGAAACTGGGTTCGAAAGGCACAATAAACCAGTGAGGTTGGTTGGGCTGGGAGTAAGGTTCAAGAATGATCTACAAGAGTTCAAAAAAGAAAAGGTCAAAGAGCAGTTGGAAATATGCTTCCCTTACAAAATAAAGAAATCATAATATAAACTCCAGCTGATTTTTAAACCGTTTATGGTAAATAGTAGCAATGACAAGTACCAGTAGTTCTAAACCTGTGATCCTACTGATAGTAACTGCGATCTTGTGGAGCTTAAGCGGCTTACTTATAAAACTTATTGATGCCAACCCGCTAGCTATTGCTGGCACAAGAAGCTTGGTTTCAGCAATAGTATTAATTCTTTTCACAAGAAACTTCAGGATACAGCTGACCCCTATAAAAATACTCACAGCATTTTCATATGCAGGAATGGTGATCTTGTTCGTTACTGCGAACAAACTAACTTCCGCAGCTAACGCCATATTATTACAATATACAGCTCCAATATATGTAGCCATACTGGCAGCCTTGCTGTTAAAGGAGAAAACTGAACTTTTTGACTGGATAGTGATCTTTGTTGTCCTCTGCGGGATGACGCTCTTCTTTTTTGATGATCTAAGCATAGGGCAAAGAACAGGCAACATACTCTCTATTGTGAGTGGAATGTGTATGGCCCTGTTTACCGTTTTAATGCGGATGCAAAAAGATGGGAATCCTATCGAGTCCGTAATCCTCGGTAATATCTTAACCGCAATAATAGGTCTCCCCTTCCTGGTGGGTCATCTGCCAAACACAACAGGATGGATAGCGTTGATCTTTGCCGGGGTATTTCAGCTGGGAATATCATATATCCTGTTCTCCATTGCAATAAAACAGGCCACAGCCATGGAAGCTGTATTGATACCCATAATCGAACCAATATTAAATCCAATATGGGTACTACTTGTGATAAAAGAGATCCCTACTACTCTCTCAATAATTGGAGGAAGCATTGTCCTCTCCGTTATAACAACAAGATGTGCTATGTATGCACTTGGCAAAAAGAAAAAAACTGCAAATGATACCTATAATTACAATTAAGGAGTAATAGATCATGAAAGTACTACTTATTAATGGAAGCCCAAACGCTAAAGGATGCACCTACACTGCCTTACAAGAAGTCGCCAAACAACTGGAAGAACAGAATATCCGAACAGAACTCCTTCATGTTGGTAACGAACCTATTCTTGGTTGCACGGCATGCCGTAGTTGCAGCGACGGTAAATGCGCATTTGACAATGATCTTATAAATGCAACTCTGGGAAAAGCAAAAGAGGCCGATGGTTTTATTTTTGGTTCTCCGGTACATTTTGCCGGCGCCTCCGGTCAAATAACAGCTTTTTTAGGCAGATTTTTTTTTGCAGGAAGAATGGGAAAATATTTTGAGAATAAGCCAGGTGCTGCAATTGTAAGTTGTCGCCGTGGTGGAGCAACGGCTACTTTTGACCAGATAAATAAATATTTTAGCATTTCAAATATGCCTATTGTTTCCTCCCAATACTGGAACATGGTCCATGGGAACACTCCAGAAGAAGTAAAACAGGACCTGGAAGGAATGCAAACAATGAGAACTTTGGGCAAAAATATGGCTTGGCTTTTAAAGTCCATAAAGGCGGGTAAGGATGCCGGACTCCCATTGCCAGAGAGAGAAACAAGAATAGCTACCAACTTCATACGTTAGAGCATTAACTTTTCCAATCAGTTGACATAGTAATTTGATTCTTATAAGAATAGTTGATATGTCAACTAATGAAATATTAGAACAATTTGGTCTGGTCCGCAGAAAAATAAATAGACTACTTATAATCTATTTAAAAGAGATCAGCCTTGGACCAAAGCAAATGCTTCTTTTGCGATTCGTTCATAAACATGAGCTATGCACAATGACAGACATCTCAACTGGAGTTGGCAGCGACAAATCTTCTGTAACCAGAATGATAAACTCGTTAGTTAAAACAAAGTATTTAGAACTAACATACAGCAAGGACGATCACAGAGCAGTTCTTGTAAGCCTTGGCTCAAAGGCAGAAAAGATCATCCCTCAAATAGAGAAAACCTATGCGCGTTTATCAAAAAACTTTGCCAGCTCACTAAACGAACAGGAACAAACGACGTTGTTGGCAATTCTGAAAAAAATAGAACCTAGTCTACAAAAAACTATAAACACTGCCATCGCAGGAAATAAAAATTAAGGAGTTCATATGAATCAAGCTACCGAATCTCATTCAGAATCAACTATTAGACGTCAGTTAAAGAGAACAAAGGACTGGTGGAAAACAGACAGGGCCAAACGCATAGGCAAGATAGTAGGTATTATTGCCGGATTAGGGGTCATTATTTGGTTCTTTGTCTTCTTTCCATATGTTTCTACAGACGATGCCCGTGTTGATATGACCGTAGTTAGGGCAGCACCTTTTGGTGTTGGTGGGCGTGTAACCAAAATAAATGTTGTTGAAGGCTCAGTCGTTAAGGCAGGTGATGTACTCGTTGAAATAGATCATCGAGTTCCTCAATCTCAATATGACAGAGCAAAAGCTAAAGCAGAATTTGCAGAAAAAGAATTTAAGAGGATGAAAATACTTACAGCACAAAAAACAGCTACGATCCAATCTTTAGACTCTGCAAGGTCGAACTTCGAAATAGCTGAGTCAGAATTGAAACAAGCAGAAGTAATATTAGAAAACACATATATTAAAAGTCCATTCGACGGCGTTGTTATTCAAAAGTCTACAGAAGTAGGCAATATATTGGAGCCTGGCCAAACAGCCATTACCGTAGCAGATGTTGAACATGCTTGGGTATCTGCCAATGTGGAAGAAACATCTGTTGCTCTTGTAAAGGCTGGACAGCATGTGTCTATCCATGTGGATGAGGGTGGCAGACTAAAGGGACATGTAATTGAAGTCAGGTCAGCAGCAGCGTCTGAGTTCGCTTTAATACCTAGTGATAACTCCGCTGGTAATTTTACAAAGGTCGTTCAAAGGATACCTGTAAAAATAGAGTTAGATTCAAAACCAAAACACCCACTAAGGGTTGGCCAATCCGTAGTAATAAAAATAAGAGTCCATTAGTTTATGGTAGAAAAGCAAAAATATAGCAATCAGTATAAATGGGAAGTTCTTATAGTCGTAATGATAGGAACCTTAATGGCGTCGTTAGACACCAGTATCGTTAACGTTTCCATTCCTGCGATAATGGCGGATTTTGGTTGCAGTGTAGATGATGTTGAGTGGGTAATTACTGGATACATGCTAGCCTTTGCCACGTTAATGCCACTTACCGCCTGGCTTCGTGATCGTATAGGCCATAAACTTTTATATTCAATAAGCCTTATAGTTTTTACTGCCGGTTCATTATTATGTGGACTTGCTTGGAATATTCCGTCGCTGGTTTTTGCGAGGATCATTCAAGCCATGGGTGGTGGTGCCCTAACACCTACCGGTATGGCAATGATCTCAGAAGTATTCGAACCACACGAACGAGCCCGTGCCATGGGCTGGTGGGGCGTAGGAGTAATCATAGGACCTGCATTTGGCCCAACACTCGGAGGTTATCTTACAAAAACCTTTGGATGGCCTTCTATATTTTTAGTTAACCTCCCAATTGGTATACTGGGACTTTGGGCAGCAACTCAATTTTTGCACAACGATAAGCCGACCAATAAGGACCATCGGCCCTTTGACTACTGGGGGTTTTCTTTTTTGACAGTATTCCTTGTCACTTTTTTATATGGAGTTTCCATGGGAGAACATGATGGCTGGACTTCGCCAATAATAATTTGGTGCGGCATCTTTGCCGTCGTTGGGTTCATTGCTTTCATTTTGGTTGAGTCTTTGACTGAGCATAGGGTAATTGATCTTAAACTTTTTAAGTATCCTGTTTTTTCTATCAGTATGATCTTAACTGCCACAAGGTCTATGGCTCTTTTTGGAGGTATATTCCTTCTTCCATTATTTTTACAACAGCTAAAGGGACTTGATGAAATACAAAGCGGACTTATTCTGTTACCAGGCTCGCTGGTTGTAGGTTTTTTTATGCCGATGGTAGGACGCTTAAGCGAAAAAGTGGGACCTCGCTACCTTGCAATAGTGGGGATCATTTCTCTTACTGTTTTCATGTATATGTATAGACACATCAATACCGATATGAACAATTGGGATATTATTTTCCCTACCATAATCAGAGGGTTTGGGCTTTCATTTTTAATAGCACCTATCATAGCAACTACCCTTAACTCAGTCCCAAAATTCAAGGCTGGAATGGCATCGTCGATGATGAATATCTTCCAGCAAATTGGAGGATCTCTAGGTATTGCTTTTTTTGCTACGGTCTTAAGTAACAGAATACATCATCATATGGATTCAATTGGAAGTGCCATAAATTATCATTCGCCACTCTTCAAAGAAACAGTTAAGAATTTTACACAAAGAGCACACGATCTTGGTTATGGTCATGTAAATTCTGCGCTTGTTGCAAAAGCCTCAGTCATAAAAATAGAAATACAAAAAGCTTCGGAGCACGCATTCCAGGACGTATTTTTAGTTGGAACACTAATTATAGTGGCTACTTTAATACCAGCAGTATTTTTACCAGGAAGCCCTACAAAAAAAGAAAAAGCAGACCTATTAACTATGGAGTAGCAGCCTTATGAAATTCTTATTATTCTATTTATTCTCTTCTATTACCTTTGCTCAAGGAGTTACCCTTGAAGAGGCTCAAAAAATGGCCTTAGAGAATAATCCAAAACTAAAACAAACAGAATCAGATGTTGTGATATCTGGCGCAACCAGAACAAAAACCATTGCAGAACATCTTCCGCAAGTCTCTGTTTCTGGAAGACACCTTTTTGCAGAAAAATTTCAGGCAGAAGAGGTCAGTCTTGGAGGACCTCCAGTAAGCCTTGCGTTGATAGAACCATACACCGACGTTTCTGCAACAGTATCTTTAATGGTCTTTGATGGGCTTTCTACGTGGTACAACTATAAAGCTGCAAGGTCAAATTATGCGGCAGAAGAATTAACCTGTAACTGGGAAAGATTTAAATTGGAAGAAGATATCAAAATAAAATTCTATCAGGTCATTGGTTCAAGGGACATGCTAGACGTTGCGGAACAAAATGTGCAGGTATTAGAGCAACATCTTCAGGATGCCAAAAACCAAGTTAAGGGTGGAGTCGCCATTAAATTTGATGAACTAAGGATAGGAGTTCAGTTGGAAGATGCAAAAACAGAACTGCTTTCAGCAAAAGATAATTTAGTGCTGGCAGAAGCAAAGCTGACACAGGCTCTTGGAATTGACAAACTTTCCGGATCTATTACAGGCAAAATGCCTCCAATATCCGACGACGCCATTGGCAAAGCTGATTTTACCCCAGCGGAACGGGATGATCATAAAGCGCAAGAACTTAGAGACAGGGGAGCATTATATTCATCGAGAGCTACTAAAGGGCAATGGTTCCCAAAGATAAATCTTTTCGCGACCAAGATGTGGTACAACGGTATGGTTTACGACACTTCTACTAGTCAAGCCTCAGGTTCCAAATTTAACAATGCTTATTGGTTAGGTGTTGTGCTTACGTGGAATTTATTCGATGGTGGAGCATCGCTAGCCAAGTCTACCATCGCTTCAGAACAAATAAAAAAATCTGACCAAGAATTAAGAGCTTTAAATCAGGCCATCCCTGTTGATATGGATTTTTGGAAGCGAAGACTTGTCCACAGTGCAGCCTCCTATCGTGCAGCATCAATATCTGTAGAAAAATCAGAGGAGTCAGTTCGTTTGGCTAGAAATGCGGTAACAGCAGGAATAAGGACAAATACAGATCTTTTAGATGCTGAAAGAGATCTATATACTTCAAAATTAAAAGTTGTTAAGGCACAATTAGAAGCAATCGAATCCGAAGCTAATTTAGAATTGGCTTTAGGTAAAAAATTAAATTTATTCTTATAGAACAGCTTGCACTTATCGGAAAAATCTTCTGGATCGTATGTTCGTATTAGTCGTGGCTACTCTTTTCGTAGGCGACTTGATCACAAATTTTACTTGTATCAGTGGTCAAGTAGTTTCCAGTGTTGACCCAAGTACCAGGATTTATATAGTAGGTAACCTCACCAAAGGCGAACATTGAGAACTTGGTAACCTGAAGAGCAACTCCACACACCGGTGTAATAGAGGCTGTATCGTAAACACAACCGCCAAACTGCTCCACGCCAGTTGCATCAACATATCCGTATTTGCCACCAACTGATAGCACACGATAGTAGGTCGCATTATCTTCACCGTCTGGATAACCCACCGATACTTTATCTACAGACAGGTAAGTAGTTAACCCTACACTCGGGAACACATAATCCAATTCGGTACCTGATTTAGCAGCTAGTGCCGTTCCAATATGATATGGTTCTGAATCGAACGGACCTGCAACCTGAGTACCCTTTAGGTTCAAAGCATACCATTTAGTCCCAAGCTTGACTGGAGCAATTGCAAAGGGATCTTCTCCAAAGGCTCTTACTTCATCATATTTAGGAGCTATAATTTCCTTGCCGTATTTATCTGCATATCCCCATTTCGCACCTATCCTAATAGCGATCTTGCCATCACTAAGAAGCTTTGCCTCATCATATTTAGCAATACCCTCTGTTCTACTTGTACCATAATAATCCGTGCTATAATGAAGAATACCAATTTTACCGTCCTGCTTGAACCAGAACAAAAAATCATTATTGGCTGGAGCGTCAAACTCATTTAGCTTCCCTATTGCATCATACTTTGGTTCTACAACTATACTGTTACCGCTGTCGGTTCTGGCTATACCAAACTTATTAGTTGTTTTACTCTTAATAAAGATCAAATAGTCGGTCTGAAGAGAATTCTTGTTCGTCATAAAGTAGCCAGGAAGGCTAGTAAAAAGTGTTTTGCCACTTGCATCAACATAATTAAAAACATCTTTAGAACCATCGTAAGGGTCATAAGGAGTCACTCGCTGCCTGGTTAAGGTTCCACAACAATCAGTCTGGACAGTTACAGTTGTTTGAGAAAAAGCAAGAGACGAGGACATTGCAATGCCAAGAATTACAAACATTTTGAACATAAAAGGCCTCCTGTAATTTTTACTATGTTTATATGGCCCTTATAGCACAAACCAGACTGCCCTGTGTTAAAATATTGTGAAATATATGCGACAAACAACTTGATAAAAACGGTGATTTCTGTTAAGTTACATTAATAATTGTTCACGGAGGGACACATGAAAAGATTAATATTGATCCTATTAGCTGTTTGCAGCGGAACCGTGTTTGCACAAAATGCACAGATAGTAATCAAGTATTTTATTGTTGGCGACAATTGTAAAATGAGCGCATGCCTTGCAGGTGCACATGCTGATACCTCAGAGTGCATAAGCGAGTTACTTATAGGCAGTGATAATTATGACGCTGCAGAGCAGAAGTTCAGTGATATATGCAATTCACGTTCTTCTAGTTTTGACCACAGCATAATGTTATCGAAGTGCCAGTGCCTTCCAGATAAAATAACGAACTCTCCGCACGACAACATGAAAACAGTCTCCTATGTAAACTGTAATAGTGCTCATATGTTTGAGCGTATTTACTCAGGTAATACCGCAACTTTGCTAAAAGAGCAGAAACTGGGAGCCTGCCCTGCACTTAAGTAAATAGTTCTGTTTTAGTTGGTATTTATTTTTTCTGCCAGACCGGATCTTCTTGTCACAGAACGAGTGCATGCAATCCTAAAAACTTCAGTAGGCGCAATTAGATGTGCACATTCTTTTGCTCTGGTAACAGCGGTATAGATCAGCTGTCTGGAAAGAATGCGATTGTCCTCTTGTGGCAGAACAATAAAGACCTTGTCAAACTCAGAGCCCTGTGACTTATGAACTGTTACAGCATAAGAGGTTTCATGTTCCGGCAATAGGGTCGGTATAAAATCTTTTATTTTTTCATGGGAGGCAAGTTTAAAGTACGCTTTACCTTTATATATTATTCCAGAATCACCATTGAACAGACCGTAACCAACATCATTCTTTGTTATCATTATGGGACGACCATTATACCATTCATTAAAAGTCGTATTTATTGTTCCTTCCTGTTCCAGAATGTGTTCCACCATTTTGTTTATCTCGTAAACTCCAAAGGGACCCTGCTTGACCGCACACAAGATCCTTAAACTCTCATAATAAGATAAAGCTTCCTCTGGAGAGGAGGCAGTGGAAATCTTTCCATAGATCCGGATAACGTCGGGCTTTATAGTCTCATATAGTTTTTTGACCGAGTCATGGTCGGAGTACAGTATCCCCTGTTCTTCAGTATACGTCTTAAACAACGACACTATCTGTTCAATAGGGGCAGCACTATTTATACTTTTACTTAATTCTCCAATGCCATGTTTCTTCTCAAAACGCCAGCTCTTAGTCAATACGGTGGTATTGTTCTTTAGTTTGTCGCAATTGCAAAGTTCATTCATCACAGAACCAGAATCTACAGAAAAGAGTTGGTCCTTATCTCCAATAATTATTACTTTGGTACAAGTTTTTGCCCAACTTATAAGTTTAGACATTATCGTCAGGTCTATCATTGAGGCCTCGTCCACCACCAAAATATCGAAGCCTATTTTTTCATCAAGTTTATTGCTGGAAGACAAGGGGTCAACAAACTGTCTTTCCGAAATTAACCTGTGTATTGTTTGTCCCTTAAGCCCAACTATCTTTTGCATCACCTTCTCGTCTATCAACTCCTCTTTATGGTTTTTTATAAAGCCCTTTTTTATTTGCTCTATGGAGCGGGTTATTGATTCACTTATTCTTGCAGAGGCTTTACCTGTTGGAGCACAAACAGCAATGTTGAGGTCATAGTTCCTACTAAAAAGTATATAAAGTAGTTTGGCTATGGTCGTAGTTTTTCCTGTTCCCGGACCTCCGGAAATTATTGAAAAGTTGTTCCTGATGGAATTCTCTACAGAAGCTTTTTGGCAATCATCGTCAAACAGTATCCCCAATAATCCTTTCTGTGCTTCGGTGATATCCATGCCAACATTATGGTTTATCATTTTTTTAATGGCATCTGCTAAGGTAGTTTCGTATTGCCAGTATTTTTGAAGATATAATCTGTTGTTCTCAATTATTAAAGGTTTGTAATCACCTCCGTTACCAACAACGTCAGAACCTTTTAGAATGGAGAGCCATTCGCTAACCTCAGTCAAGTCTGTACAACTATGTCCTTCGCATACGTGCTTGGAAGCCAATGCCGCAGGCATAAAAAGCGCCTTATCGTTGGCAAGTTCACATATAAACTCAGCGAATAGAGTATCCAAAGCTGTAAAGGTCGTATTATTGTCCATCTTCCACTCCGGTAAGATATTTTGTTAAGGCGTAGATGACATCCTTTTCTGGTCGGTTAAAAAATACTCCCTCTTTTTTATCGCTGCCGGAAATTCCTCTTAAGAACAAATAATATACTCCCCCAAAATCAGTTTCATAATTGTAACCACTTATCATTTTGCTAAGATATAAATTAAGCGCAACGGTATACAGCAAGTATTGCAAATTATAGTTATTCTGTTCCATTGACTTCGCAAGATTTTCACTTGAATAAGCCTCTCCTGAGTCTCCAAGATAATTCGTTTTCCAATCTAGAATGTAATATTTCCCATTATGTCTGAAGACCAGATCCATAAATCCCTTTATAAAGCCCTCGTCGTCTATATCAATATTTAGCCCAGCTATGCCCTTTATAAGGTCCTTATTTTTTAAGGCTGCCTTATTTAAAGAAAAACAGAACTCCATTTCTGAGATCCTTTGATCCCTTGAAATTTGTTTTAATTTGAGACCTTTGTCATCCAAGGCCTGCTCTAGGGTGTTATGTACCAGTTCTTTGACTGAGTCAGCATTCAGGTCCATTGTTTCCAATCGCACGTCCGCATTCTCAAAGTCCAGTTCTTCAAAGATACTATGGATTATAATACCTGTTCTTGCTCCCAGCGGCAATAATTGCTCTTGTTTTGGTGGTTGCTTAGTAGTTACTTCTTCATCAAAGTCTAAATACCTTTTGCGTTGATGCTCCTTGTGAGCAAGAGAGGTATAGCTATAGATGCTAAAACCTGGAGCAAGGTCCTTCTTGAAACTCTTTATTTTTTCTACAACAAGTTTAGGTGGTGCTAACTGGATCTTATGATCACTTACATCTTTAGCAGAAGCAATATGTACATAAGAAAAAAGTGTCTTCAGCGACTGTAAAATATAGCTGTCATCTAGGTTCCTAAAACTCTCCTCATCAAGGCCGTCATATAATATCTTTCCCAAGGCAGACCTATTGGAAGCTTTTATTTTTCCCCAATTTATATATGCTCTGCTTTTAGCTCTGGTTATGGCCACATACAGCAGTCGGGTATCTTCCGGCGTGGGGTCAATAAGTTCATTATCTTTGAACGTCCAGGCAAAGGGGATAAACACTATTGGGAATTCAAGCCCTTTACTTTTATGCACGGTCATTATGTTTACAACATCCTCTTCTGTTTCAAGCCTTACCATATATTCATCTGCTTCAAGACTAGGGTTCGAGAGCTTTGCATCAAGATATTTTAATACTGCCTGTGGAGTATATTCTTTTACTCCCAGATCTTTTAGGACAAGCTCAGCGATGTGCATTAGGTTAGTTATTTTTCTTAAGCCATTTTCTTTTCTTATTATCTTATTCTTGCAATAAGTGTTCACTATATGTGTGAACGCAGAAAAGAAGCCCTGTTTATTCCACTTCTCATGGTATTGCCTGAACCTCTCTACCCAAGTTAACCAAAGACCTTCATTTTTTTCTATTTCATCAAGGTTGTTAAAACCTATTATTTCTCCAAACAAGGCGGCTCTTATAAAGGCCGGATTCGACGGTACAGCCATTGCACGAGCCAGCAGAACAACATCAATAGCCTCTGGCTTTGTGAAAACATTCGAGTTGCTCCACGTAACACAAGGTATGCCTCTCTGGTCCAAAGCCCCTTTGATGCTGTCGGCCTGCTCATTAGTCCTCACCAGCACGGCGATCTCAGAAGGTTTTACTCCCTTTAACAGCCTCGCTATTTCGTTCGTCACTGAACCTATAACAGCAGCACGGGCCCCTTCACTCGCATTGCCTTTTTTGATTATTTGATATTTTGTGATAGTTTTATCTAAATGGATTGCTTCTAGCGGTTGATATAAGCAGACTATCTCCCCGCACATTTTTTCATCATCTTCTAATTTGTGCTTTAAATTTTTTGTATCAAACTTTAGATCAATTATTTCTGCACCTATCAGGTCCGAACATATTGGCTTTGTAGTAAAAAAATTATTTACGGCTTCAACCATTCCTGGGGCTGCCCTATAGTTGGTATCCAGCGTGTGTCTGTTGTGAGGCGGCAACGAGTTCGCTATCTTGTTATAAACGTCGACTTCCGCCCCTCTAAAAGCATAAATGGATTGTTTGGGATCTCCAATAAAGATCAGAGGAGACTCAGTCCCTTCAAAGATGCTCTTAAAAATGGCAACTTGCTTGCTATCTGTGTCCTGAAATTCATCTATCATTACAGCCTTGTATTTGCTGGATAAACTCTTTCTTAAGAACTCCAACGTTTTGGGATTGTCTACAGCCTTAAAAAGAGTATCTACGAGGTCGTCATAGGTAAGTATATTATCCTCTTCTTTTCTTTTTGCTATAAGCTCTTCTATCTTTTTTTGGCACTCTTCTGCTAAAAGCAATTCTCTTTGTTCATATAATTGTATCAGCTCCTCGGACAGTTCCCCATTATATTCACCCTCTAACTTTTCTATTTTTTGAGCCAATCCTATCTTGTCTAGTTTTCCGGCTTTTACTTGGTGATCAGGGTCCCTAGTGTTCAAAAAATGCTCAAAAGCAGGAGGCTTTGGCTGACTTTCTTCATGTATCTCTTTTCTTGTGAGGTCATTAAAGATCTCTTCCTCTATCTCATGTTGGTCCGTTACTATTGAAGGGTCAAAAGGTGCGTTGAGTTCAAAGGCATACTCTTTTATGGTTCGTTGGCAAAAACTATGAATAGTGAAGATAGGCGCTTCGTCCAGCCAGAGAAGAGCGTAATTCAATTTTTTAAGAACATCCTTTTTGTTTCCAATTGAATCTACTAGAGAGGTTAAGGTCGTATTCTCATGATCATACGTTTTATTTTTTAACACAGCTTCTGTATATTCGTATGCTATCCTTATAAAAGACCTTATCCTTGCTTTAAGTTCATGTGTAGCAGCTTTGGTGAACGTTACAGCTAAGATCTGATCTATGTTGATGGGTGGATCTTTTTCCAGTATCAGCTTAAGAACAATAAGTGCCATACTAAAGGTTTTACCGGTACCGGCACTAGCGTCTATAATATTTATTCCGCTCAAAAGGTCTTTATTTTGTATATTGAATTTGTTCATTTTGTTTTTTTCTTCTTTTTCTTGGAAACAAAAGAGTATTCCTGAATTGGTGCTTCTATCTTTTCCTGTAATTCAACAGTTTCACTATAGTAAGGGGACCCTTCTTCACTAAACAAGTATTTTGATTCTAAAAATCTCGCATAAGGCGTAAAACTAGACATTGGCTCAGGAACAAAAAGCAAGGGTTTATATAGTCCCTGTACATAGTAAGCAGCTAACTTTTTTAATTCGACCTCAGGAGTTTCCACAGGCGTATATTCCCATACCTGTTCCATCTCATCTGTATCTGTAATAAAGGATTTTTTACCTATTAAAAAGGTTCTCTTGTTATGCAGCAGGTGCAGCACCCAGCTATAGACAATGTCTTTGTTTTTAATAGACCCTGGCTTATAGTTTATTAAGATATCGTCGTAAACGTTATCCAGACTCCCTTTGATGTTTAGTATAAACCCCTCGCTTAGATTGAAGGTTAGATCTATCTCCGTTTGTTGCTTATTTTTTCCTTTAGTTAGAGCATTGGTCACACTCAACATATTGGATACTGTGCTATACATATTTACCATGTGCTCTTTGCCTCTATGCTCCAGAGGAATACAGCCTGCTGACTTAAGATACTTTTCCAGTCCGTCAAGGTTCACACCCTGTTCCAAAAGCCTTGCTATTATCAGATAATTGCTTAGATCATCCACGTCTGAGGAATGCAGCGGTTCGGCGTCCTTAACAGCATCTGTACTTTCGTAGAGTCTGATCTTGGCTACTTTTAATAAAAAATTCTTTATGGGATCTTTAAAAAAAGAAGCAAACTGCTGTGGTGTTAGAACTATTTTTTTATTTATTTCCTCTTTCGAAGTGGAAAAATCAGCCACTTTAACTTCTTGTTCGTTAGTAATAGCGTGCACAAGAGGATCGGTTGAATAGGTAACAAGAGTGGAACCCTCTTTAATATATTTGTTAGAAAAAGAATGCAGAGGGTACTCTGTTATCAGTTCTTTTTTGTCCAAGTTAAAACGCTTGGACGTATAATCTGCCAATTCATGAATGAGCAGCGATGGCTCCTGCGGTTTTGCATCATTTATGTTTTTACCGATATAACTTACATATAACTTCTTTCTTGCAGATAGCAATGATTCCAGAAAGAGATAAAGATCATTATCCCTGACTGACCTGTCCAAAAATTGTTTATCTGCTTTTAGTAGGTCAAATTGTATTGTGTTCACCTTTCTAGGAAAATCACCGTCGTTTAAACCTATCAGGGCAATCACTTTGGAAGGGATGCTCCTCATTGGTATCATAGAGCAGAACAGTACTTTGCCGTCTAAAAATACTCGGGAGCTTTTTTCTATACTAAAGGCCTCTTCCAAATAAAGCAGGATAGTTTGAAAATCCAAAGCGTCTTCAACTCCGGCTATTCTGGATTCAAGGTACAGGGCACCTATCTTTGCTCTAAGACCACTTGTATCTACGTCGGCATTGTTATCAGGAAAAAAGTCAGTTATCACCTTCGTTAATATCTCTACCCACTGAGGTATTGTCTTCTTCTGGTCCTTAAGCTTTGTTAACTCAGCAAGGGAATCCATAAAATTTATCAATGGTGCCAAGGCCGCTTGTGCTTCTGTTTGCCCAACATTTGGATCTGGAAAGATGCCCTTATAATCTCTGAACTGCTCCAGCTCCATGGCGTATCCCATGAGTAGTCTTCTTTTTAATTCGACCCAGGTGTTCTCTTTTAGGTCAAAGTCCAAAAAGTTCCTTCTGAACTTTTCATCTACTCCCCATCTGTACCCTGAATTCGACAGCCAATAACTTATGATCTCAAAAACTTCGTCTTCCATTTCGAATTTTATTCTTATTGGTGTGTTGTTAAGTATCTCCAGAATTTTGCTGAGCTCAAATCTGCTCATCGCTATTTTAAGAAGATCTATAAAAAGTTCTGTTTCCTGTATCTCTTTTATGAGGCTTCTATCCGTTATGCTATAAGGTATTTTAGAGTTACCAAATACAGCGTCAATTATTGGGGCATATTTATCTATATCGGGGGTCATTACGACCACCTCACTTGTTTGCAACGTTGGATCCTGATCAAAGGCCTCGAGCAGCTTGTCATAAAGAACTTCAACTTCCCTCATCTCGCTGTAACAGCTAACTATCTCTAGTGAATCCTTTATTTTTTTATTATCAAGAGCGGTTAGCTGTTGTTCAAGGTTCTCAATATCTGATTGGATCACTTGCAGGGCGGACTTTTTGTTTGTGTCAGCAGTTGATACGTCCGGATCTATGTTCGTTATATCTGCGTCACATTCCATTAGCGCCCTTAAAAAGTTCTTACCAACTTCTCCCATAGACGCTAAAAGTTCATTTCCCGTATCCAGTAGCAAAAGAGCATCATCGCTCATCTCCTTTAAAGCGAGCTTGGCTTTTTTCTTTTCAGAAATTAGGTGCTCCCAATATTGGTTTGAGGGAGTTAGCAGGTATAAGGTAGTTCTGGTCTTTTGGGCCAAAAGTTCAAAGAACCTTAAATGTTGAGGAGCAAGAGTTGTCACTCCAAAAATACTTACTTCTCCAAGCTTGTTCTGTATGTACTTTGGGTCTGCAGACGCTATTTTGTTAAATAACTCGCTGTACTCTTCTACAGGATCCTTATGTTCGGGATATTTTTGTTTGATCTGTCCCCATAGTTTTTTCTGCCATGTTTCGTGTTTTTCGTATTCTGTACCATTGAACTTGGCTATATTGTTATTCCAGTCTCTTATTAGTTGAGGACGATACATAAAATACTGGTCAAAGATATCTGCTATTTTACAGGATAACGACCAGGTCTTGTGCATTTTATTTGAGGTGTATTTTATTAGATCAGCGTCTACTTCTATATTGCTTATCAAGGTCTTAAAGATAGCCCACCGGAGGGTCGACGGCGAATATGGGTTGGAACTTTGTGCCATCCCGAACAGTTCCTTACCTGTGTAGTTTATGAACTCTCTGGGAGACAGATATGAAACGTTAGCAGAGATCTTATTCTGTCTGGCTACCTCAAGTTGTAGCCATTTGTTCATTCCTTCGGTTTGTACAATAGTAATGATGGGCCTAAGCGGATCTTTCCGGTAGCACATAGCTGCCGCAAACCTCTCCGCAAGCCGTTCTGTTTTAGTCGAATATAAGACTTTTAAGCTTTGCATAATCCTTAATCCGTATAGCATAAATTGGCTTTAAGGTCCAAAACATACCAGGAACTTACGACAGGTTCTGTCACCCGCTAGTTGGGGTTTTTAAGTTTACATAATCCGAGCTGTTATATAGAATATTATTTTTATGGAGGTGATAAATGAACCTTATGACCAGAACGGAGCTTAAGAAAAAAGCCTTAGACCAGTTAAAAGGAAATTGGACGCAAGCTGTATTGGTTTGTTTTGTGTTTGGCATTTTGATTGGGTGCGGAGGTAGCATGAGACTACTAATGCCAACTCTGCATTCGTTGCGTTTTAATATGCTTTCTTTCTTGTATGCAGGAACTCTAGCTTATGGCTTACATAAATATTTTCTTAACCTTAAGAGAAGGGAAACAAATTCTTTTGAAACTTTGTTCTCCGGGTTCAGTTCAATATATTGGAAAACGGTATTGTTGGGCGTACTGATGGGCATATTTGTTGTTTTATGGTCGTTGTTACTTGTCGTACCTGGGATAATAGCGATGATAAGATACTCTCAGGCTTGGTTCATTATGGCCGATGATCCTAAACTAACACCAACGGAAGCAATAGAAAAAAGTAAGCAGATGATGTACGGTCATAAATGGAGATACTTTGTTCTGTGCTTAAGTTTTATATGGTGGGTTTTACTATGTTGTATCACTGTTGGTATAGGTCTTTTATGGCTGGCACCATATATACAAACCACCGTCGCCAACTTCTATGATGAGCTGAAAAGTAATTAATAAGCCTTCTGATAATAATTTACTTGACATTAATGGTCTGTTTTCAATATAAGTATCAATATATACTTTATAAGAGGAAACCTCCCATTGAAGCCCTGCAAATATTTTGTTCTCACATGCGTTTTAATAAGTAGCCATTCCGTGTTTGCAATAGACACAGACCCTAGCAAAAGCTTTGTTCATAACTACTTAGGCATAGAAATGGATGGCGTAATAGAAACTGAATCAGCCAAGACCACTATATATAACAATCTGGATGAGCTCTCACTGCATATTACCAATGGAACCTCTTTGACCACTTCAGAAAAAATAATACAAGGGAGCAGCCTGGCAGACTTAGTAAAAGATTATGCAACGTCCCCAAAAAGCAATGCCCTTAAAATACTTAACGATATTAATACCGTACTTAATGACCCTCAAAAATTCGTGTTAGTGGATGCAGTAGAACAATTGTTCACTGCTCTTACACCAGTTGCAGACGGAAAATATAATTTTGATTGTGACACTACCAGCCTTGTTTACGTTGAGGTATTGCAAAAACTTTTTCTAGCGGAAAAAAAAGAACTTCCTGTGACCCTGCTATATTGCGATGGCATTTCCGGCTATGTGAACCACACAGTACTTAGATGGTACTTGGACAACAAAAAAGAAACATATTTTGAATGGGACGCCACTGAATCAGAAGGCAATTACGAAGTCAAAGATAAGGCCATACAAGATTACTATACCGACAAAAACGATTGCCAAGAAATAATCCCAGGCAGCGACTTTTTTTATGCAAAGGCCCTTTCCTACCAGGGAGAAGCAAGATCAACTAAAAAGGACTATGCGGGTGCTATAGCGGCCCTAACGACATCACTACAAACAAACCCAAGCGATGTTCTAGCCTATAGGAAGCTAGGCCTCGCAGAATATTTCGCTAAAGATTATGCTGCCTCCTTAGCCACCTTCAATAAAGCTATAGAATTAAGACCAGACATTATAGAAGATTATGAAGCTAGGGGAATGATAAAAAATGATATGGGTAATTACCAAAGTGCCATAATCGATTTTGAAAAAGCAATAACGCTATTCAAAAACATTTCCGCTATTTCTACTAACAACCCTACCCTGGTAAAAACTTTTAATACCAAATTTGCCACTCTTTATTCTTCCATCGCCTTGGCATATCAAAAGCTGGAAGATCCCATCAACGCTATACTGTATTACAATAAAGCAATTACCTCAGACCCTACCTACGCCACTGCTTATCGCAATCGCGCAATAATAGAATTTTCACAAAAAAAATATGATGAGGCTCAGGAAGATTACATTAATGAATTCACCTATGCACCAAGCAAGTCTACTGCCAAAACATGCACTGAATATTGTATCGCAGCCTATTGCAATACTCAGGAATACTCAAAAGCACTATCCTACTTCAATAAGATAATCTCAGTAGAAACCTCAACGGGGATGCTCTCCGCACAAACTTATACCTCACGTGGAATAACAAAGTATTACTTAGAGGATTATCTTGGTGCTACGGATGATTTTGGGTTGGCACTAAAAATAGACCCAACTTACGCTATAGCTTATTTTGACCGTTCAATAGTAGAGGTGACCAACAATGATTGCACCAACGCCGTACTAGATTGCAACAAGGCGATAGAGTTGAATTCCGATGTGTACACCTCCAAATGCACCTACATCACCGACAAGTGCAAATAGTAGGCCCTTAGGCGTTTAACCTGTCTAACTCATAGCAAAAATAGTTATAAATAGATCACAGGTAATGACGGACTAAACTTACAAGGGGGTTTGTATGAAAAAAGTTTTGCAGTTAAATATTCAGGCGGCATCTATTACATGCTTATGGGTTGGTACGCTGACGAAGGAACCCAGACCACTCCTAGCGTTACACAATTGGAGTACGATACCACCACAAACGACATTAAACTCAACAACGCCTATTTGGTCAATTACTCAGACTCAAGTTCTTACAATGTTCGTATCTATATTCGTGGTAATACAGCCTCACATCTTTTTAGCTTAAAACTTTTTAAGTACAGCGCTTCAATCCCCTCAATTTCTGGATACGGATATTCAGAAGGAACGGGTAAATACTATCTATTTAAAGTAGTTGATACTGAAGGGACTAAATATTTTTGTATCCCTTCTGATGCTACAGAAGATAGTTTAAAGGCAATGAATGACGCAGGGGACGCAACGCCTCCAGCTCTGTGTGCAGACCTAGCAACAGGGTTACCTACGAACTATAATATAGACGGCAGCGAGTCGCCAACAACTATATCTAAGTTCACTGGTACAGGAAGCTCTAAAATAGAACTTACTTGGCATTAAAATAACAAACTAGTTTAAATTAAACGTCGTCAACGAAGATTCAATTAACTGATGATATCGTTTCCAGGTTGATTCAAGAGTTGTTCCTGTAACAACATATGCCTTATCCCCTTTTATAGTTATCAGCTGTAGGAAGTGCAGATGATACTTCCCTTGTATGACGGTTGTACCTATCATCACAGCAGGCATTCCATTTACGATCAAGGGTTTATTCTCTACTGACTTATAGCCTTGAAAAAGGCTTGCCAGCTTAGCTTTTGAATCATTTATATAATCATTTAACTTAAATCCTCTAGAGGAATCTAACACCACATTAATATTTGTACTAAAGGTATTGGAGCCCTCAGTATCGATTTGGGTATTAAAAAAGGACACAACAGTACCCATGGCACCTGGTTCATTTACTAGCCACCCTTTTGGTGTATTGATCTTAAAACCATATTTAGAATTAACGTACGCTTTTTCTTCCAACTTGTTTGTGATCACTTTTTGCTTTAGATCAATATTCTTCCTATTTTCTGTTGGAAAGGAAAAATATTTTTTAATGAAGTCATCCGCTTGAGTAGAACCTAATTCTGAAGCTTTTTTTAGATCTATCAAGGCTCCTGTGCCGTCCTTGATGTAGCTTTTAGTTGCCCCTCTAAAAAAATAGGCTTCTGTATATTTTGGGTCCAATTCTATTGCTTTGTCGAGGTCTTGTATCGCTCCAGTATAGTCTTTTAACAGCACTTTTTCGCTTGCTCTTAAATCGTATAAAACAGCCTCTTTAGGATTTAACTCTATTGCTTTACTCAAGAGGCTAATACTTCCTGTGTGATCTCCTGCATTATGTTTGTTGCTAGCTTGCTGTACGTATTCTTCAACAGTTTGTTTGTGAGTTTGACACCCAAAAAAGAAAAACATTAGAACCATAATACCTAGAGTTTTTTGTTTCATTTTTTGGTAGTGTAAAATATCTTGTGTAAATTATAAAAAGTCTTTTAGGATTAAGTAGTTAGGGGTAGGCTTTCCTTAGCTTAAAAAAAAGATCTTTGATTAAATCAGAGATCAGGAGGCCCACCC
>Ga0118677_10005359_pt1 | contig 22495 bp, 17 predicted proteins | sample AliMusrvi5mmetaG_FD_86154 | JGI IMG/M metagenome (GOLD analysis project Ga0118677, IMG submission 86154)
AAACATCTACTGGCTTGCCCCTTTTATTCATATTATCTCTTTTTTCCACAAAGATAATACTTTTTTATTATGTCAGGTTATATATTGCGGTTTATATATAAGTATTGACTTATTTATTTCGATATTCTTTTTTGACATTAAACTATCATTTCTAGTCATGATAACTTTTTGTCCTGAAATAGACAATGCGATTGCAAATAATAATCCAATTGTAATTTTTGTTTTCATAATATATATTTTAATGTTTCAATCTCTTTTTTCGTACCGTTTTTCATACTTTTTTGGAAGAAGTACGAAATTAACGCTATATTATACTATTTATTGCATATTAATGACAAATGGAAAACTCGTAAAACACCTATAACCAAAGAAAAGCCCGATGTTATCGGGCTTTTAAAGCGGAGAGAGAGGAACTTGTATTCTCTCAATTCCATATTGAAATTCAGTACGTTATGCCTGCTTAATCTGAATGTCCACCTATTTTTCCACCTTAAAAAATGGGCTGAAAATGCAGAATTTTTATGTATCAAAGATACGAATTTTATTTTGTTTTTCAATGCTAACGAGACTATTTTTTAGTATAGTATATAGCAATTATATTGGGAGATAACTAACTTTTGGTATGGTTCTGTTGTTTGTTATCCTTTTATGAAGGGATGTACTTGTTCGGCTTTTAGTCCAGTGTATTGGCAAAATTCATCAATGCTGACGAATTGGTGTTCCTGCTTTTGATAGTGATTTTTTATCTGTGCAAGCAACGATCTGCCGTAACGTTCGCTTTTGCCGGTAATGCGTTGCACATCCTTTGGGTATATGCAAATACGTTTGACTTCCATTGTGTCATTATTTTCAATGCAAATCTACAAATAATTATGCGTTTATTAAAACCTTTTTAGGCTAAAACGGCAGATATAGTCATTGCCGGAAGTGCCTGTGTTCGTAAATGGAATTTGTGAATATACTTTTGTCCCTATAATTTTAAAACATAGTATTATGGCACGACAAAAAAGTATTCTCAAATTACAAGGTACCATTGGTGGAATTTCGTTCTACAAGTCAAAAGATGGTTATCTTGCTCGTGAAAAGGGTGGGGTAGATGCCTCCCGAATTGCGAATGATCCGGGATTTGCGCGAACCCGTGAAAATGGCGCTGAGTTTGGTAATTCAGCTTCAGCCGGTAAACTGTTGCGTGATGCTGTTCGGGTATTAGGTAAAGATGCATCGGACGGACGTGTAACCTCAAGACTTACACAAATCATGGCGCAAATCAAGAACATGGACGAAGCTAATGCCAGGGGTGAACGACATGTTGGTGAAGGGATGGACAAAGATGAAGCTAAAGCTTTATTGATTGGGTTTAATTTCAATGTAAATGCAGCTCTTGGTACCGTTTTGTACAAAGCGATTGAAGTGGACACTGAAACCGGTGAAATTAGTATTGCTGCATTGACTCCACAAAAAGATATTAGTTTGCCTAGCGGGGCATCTCATATCATTTTGAAGAGTGGATTTGCAAGTGTGAACTTTACAACCTGTGAATCAGAAATGGTTGTTTCTGCTCCTTTGCGTATTGCAGCTGATACCGCAGCTCAGGCTGTATCTTTGAAACCAGCGACAGTTCCTACTTTGGAAGGTACTCACTTTGTTCTACTTTCGATCGACTTTATCCAGGAAGTGAACAATGCCGACTATTCTCTGAATAACAACGCATACAACGTGTTGGCTATTGTAAGTGTTGATTAATATTTAATCGACTAACCATGGAAACTGAGAATAGCATAACAACGATCAACCCCAACAACATGAGTGTTGTAGAACGGGTAAAAGCTCCGACTCCAAAGTTCTTTAAAACATTGCGTGCAATTGGATTGTGTTTGGCAGCTGTTGGTGGTGCAATACTGGCTGCCCCTGTTGCAGTTCCAGCAGCACTAGTTACGATTGCCGGTTATGCTGCACTGGCGGGCGGTGTAATGACCGCAGTAAGTCAAACAGCGGTTGATACAACCGATTCAAAAACAGCGGAAAATGAAATTCCTTGAAACAAGCAGTGATAGCCAAGTGTATGCAGGTACCTGTGGCGGTATGATGTTTTCAGTATTCAGCAATGTATTTGTTGAAGACCTGGTTAGAACAATTATTCTTGCCATTGTTGGCGCTGTTGTGAGTTTTGTTGTTTCAATGGTTTTAAAGAATTTTATCCGGCGAAGAAATCGCTAAAAAACTACTACTTTCTGGTGTGGTAACCTTTTGTAGTAGTATTTAGGCCTCCCCAAAAGGGAGGTCTTTTTTTTGTGCTTATATATAGCTTGATTGTTTGCATCCATCACTCGGAAAACGGGAAAAAACTTTTGGGGCCGTCCCACCGAGCCCGAAAAAAGTTTTTCTCGTTTTTCCGCTGGTTGTAACTAAAGCACTTTTGAATATCAGCACTACTATTGAGATTTGCAGTCAACATTCGGGAAGACGGGAAATAACTTTTAATCATCTGAAGAAAAAACACGAAAAAGTTATTCCCGGCTTAACCGCCAGTTGTAATCCAGGTTAAACAATTCTTTTTCCGCTCACCCGATAGGGGATTAGTTTTATCGGGGCTAACTCGTCGCAGAAAGAAATATATACCATTGGGTTAGCATAGGAAAAGGGCTTGGGGAAAACGGAATGAATGAGCTTGCGAAATGGAAATGAGTATTACCCGAAGCCGTGCGGTGCTGAAGTGGGCGTATTTCGCCGACTGCAAGCACATGGATAATCAACACGATATATATTTATTTTCTGCACAACTAATGGGTGGTGGGGTCTTATTGTGGCTTTCTTATATTGGCGGAACGCCTTTACACTTTCCGTTCTGCCTTTAGGCGTTTTATGGGGCTAACTCGCAGCAGTATGAAAAATAGACCATTGGAAATGCGCGGGAAAAGGGCATGGGTGGATTAGGCGTGTAATGAAACAGGCGTTGGGGAATGAAATGGAGCTTTACTGGCTGTTTGTGGGTAGATTTATTTGTGGGAGGATTACAGCCGGAAAGCGAAATGGAATGACTGCGTGGATTGTGGAATGGAACGACTAAACCACCTATGCTGTGCGGTGCTGAGGTGGGTGAAATGAACTGAACGCAATGTAGTGAAGGGTGGACGCGTAGTGAGGCACGAACAGCGTCCCCCGAAACGAAATGAGTGAAGAGAATGAACCGACCGCAAGCACATGGAAATAAAACTCGACATATTTTTTCTTACTGCAACCGCTGAAAGGGAGGAGGGGAATTTTGTTGGTTTCTGGTTGGCGGTACGCCTAAACAACTCACCGATTAGGTGTTTTATTCTTTCCGCTCTCCCTTTAGGGGCTTATTCTTCGGGCAGCGTAGCGGGGCAAAGCGTTGATTTTGTGCGGCTATTATACATAATTAGGTTATATTTAGCCCTATTAATTTGCCGTCAGGCAAGGGCTCGAATATAACTACATGTTATGTATAATAGCTTTGAGTTGGCTTTTTTCTGGCGCATTTTTTTGCTTCTTGTGGGTGGATTGAAACAATGGTTTTGAAAAAACATCACTGTGAAAGAAGGGTTGATTGCAAAAAATGTGACAGAAAAAGACAACGAAGCGTGGATTGTGCGGAAGCCATAAAAAAGACCGTGCAAGCCATGAGGTACGAATGGTGGGGCTTTTTTGTGGCTGTGGATTTGCCCTGTGGAGCTGCCCGTAATAAACTTACAGGTGAAGCCTGACCACTCACTATTGATATATTATTTTAGAGATCAATTACTATTTGTTATTATTCAAAGATTTATTTACTTATTCGGATTATTAGGAATCGTTTTTTCATAAATAAAGTTTGCAATATTTTCAATACTATTTTCTTTTAAACTATAATAAGTAACTCTTCCGCTAATTAATGTTGAAAAATTTGGAGACAAGTCTTTAGTGAAAATTACAACAAATTTGTAATTAGTTTTTGTGTCTAAGAATTGCTTTAAGTCTGTTATATAAGAAAGAGTGCCTAAAGAAATATTGAGGTTATTCTCATTGTTCTTGACTTCAATAATAACTTTTCCTCCAGAATTATTATTTTCAAATAATAAATCTGGTCGAAATTTATTTGAACCAAAATCCAAATCAATTGTAGGTTCAACAATTACATTACCTTTTATTATGAGGTAGTTTTTTAGAGTATTTATTATTTCTTCATGCTTATTCATATGAACCTCCTTTTATTGATATTTTATTTTTCTCGGTAAAAAAAGTACCAATCGCTTGCAAAATATAAACTAATACTGCAACTGTTAGAGTGGGAATCAATTTTTCTGCATATGCTTGAGTTTTATATATTTGAAATGCATAATATGCCAGAGCTATAGCAAAAACATCGAAATATTTAGGACCAAAAAATCCCATTTTTAATGCTTGACACTTAGAAAGTTTTGAAATTATCATTCCAGTATCATTACCTTTCCCATCAAAAACTCTTAATGGTAGAAATTTCCCTTTGGCATATTTTTTTTGTTTTAATGTACTTTCAATTTTTTGTAATATTGAAAACATATGTTTTAATTGGAAAGATAGCGTGTCGTCTTTGGTATGGATTTCTATCTGACAGATTATTGACAAACTTTCTTGAAAGAAAAAATAATAAAAATAATTAGTTTTAACGCCAAAAATTGCAAATGTTTTAAAAGCAGTTGCTAAATTTGAGGAAATTGAATCCATTTCATTTAAAACTAAGTCAACATTATTATCAACATTAAATGCACTGGAAACACAATCTCTTAAATCATCTAAAGAGAAACTATTTTTAAGTTCTATTTGAGTTTTTATGTGCATAGTTTCTAATTAAACATCTGATTAATAAGTAATTGGATATAATATTTAGCCATAAAACACTTTAAAAAAATATTTAAAACACAAAAAGAAGAGTCAAAAGTAATATAAATTTTCTTATATCGCCATTTTTACACCGTTTTGTTTGAGCCAGTTCTCCTGGTCTCGGTAGTTGGGCATTTTTTTGTCCAGTTCGTTCCAAAATTCTGCGGAATGATTGGGGTGTTTTAAATGAACCATTTCATGTGTAATAATGTAGTCAAGAACCGGAATTGGAGCCATTGAGCATTTCCAATGAAAATTAAGCCCATTGTTTGGAGTCCACGAAGCCCAACGGTTTTGTAATTCCAACACTTTTATTGAGGCTGGTTTCATTTGAAATTTGTCCTGAATAAGTTTAAGACGCTCTTTGATTTTTTGCTCTGCTTTCTCCCGATAAAAGTCTTTGAAAACTTTGTCCGCTTTATCTAAATACTTCTTGTCGAGTTGGAAATATCCACCAGACATCTTTAAAGGCACATCCTGACTATCTACAATTGATAAACGATAGTTTCTACCAAAATAAAGGAATGATTGCCCATTTACAAATTCACGAGTTACTTTGCCTTGATTTAGCTCTTTCCATTTTGCTAGTTTAGCGAATATCTGATATTCCTTTGCTTTTACTGCATTTTCAATGACTTCATCTGTGGAGGAAATGGGTGCAAGTACTCGTACTGAACCATCACGCTCAATAAAAATACTCACCGTCTTTCTTCGTTCGGTTTTTTCTATTAGAATATTAATTCCGTCTAAGGTCATTTTAAATCTGCTATTCTGTTTTTTGCTAATTTCATCATTTCTGTTGTAAGTTCAGAAGCAATATCTGACACACCTTTAATACCGGAATAACGAATTTCATCTTCCAAAAGACCTTCTATTCTCCTTCTCTCTGCACTTTTGTCAGACCAAAAATTAGTTATCGTTGCTGTTTCTTTAAGTATTTCTATCAGATTATGTGTCAACTCTTTTGTCAAGTTTATTTCCATTTCATCTGCAATTGACAAAGTCACTTTTATTAAATCGTAGAAAGGGGCTTCTATAATTGAAATGCCTTCTGTTTCAGGTGTTCTGCCTTCAGACATTTCATCCCGCAATTTACCTAACTCTTTTACAATTTCTTCCCAATTTTCCTGATAGGCATGTAAGATCGTTTCTAATTTGTCTTTGAAGCGAGCGTAAAGTGTTGGGTCTTTTTCAAGATTTACTTTGATATGCCAACGAATGGCATGTTCCATTTCAGAGGCTTTTGATTTTGGCGTTTTATTGAGAAAATCAACGTTGTTTCTAAATTCGTCTGAAAGGATTGAAACCTCAAAAACCTTTGTGTCAATACCCAATGAAAGCAAATGTCTGTCAATTAGTTTGCGAACCTTTTCGGAAGCCCATTTCAAATCCATTGTTTCATCTTTATACCGGTCTTTGATACGCCACAATAAATAGCCCAATCGTTTAGCTGGAATCCAATAGTCAGCACAAGCATGCACATTGAAAAGTAAATCCAAACTGTCGAAGAAACTTTTTGAGTAGGTAAGTAATTCGGCTCTAAACTTTACGTTTTTAGCTTTGTCAATACACTCTTCGGCAAATTCAAACTCTTTAGCTGAATCAGCAAATTTTTGTTGCAAGAAGCTCTTGATTTCTTTCAGGTCATAATCTCCGAATAAATCTACAAGGCGTTTATATCGTGCTTCAAGAACAGGAATTTCTTTATTAATGTCCCGGAATACTTCCATGAACTCATTTAAGCTATTTTTGTCCTTGTCGGTATAAATTGCCAATGCATCGCTCAAGTGTTTTGTTACACCGAAGTAATCCACAATCAGACCATAGGATTTGCCTTTCTTTGTTCTGTTTACACGAGTGATAGCCTGAAATAAATCATGTTCTCTTAAACTCTTATCCAGATACATAGCTTGTTCAACTGGTGCGTCAAAACCTGTGAGTAAACGGTCGCAAACACAAATAATACCAATGCCTGTTTCCGGTTTGTCCGGTTTAAAATCTGATTTAAAATTTTCAATGGCATTCATATCATAAGCCTCTCTGCGAGCTTTGCTTATATAACCAGGTTCGTTGTTTCCTATACTGGAAACAATGGCAGCCACTTTCAAGAATTCCAACCGATTCAACAATTCAATATCGACTTCGTTAAGTGGTAAGGCTTGTAATTCAGCAATTTTATTATTTATCGCAATTTCCAATTCGTATTTATAGCGAACCGCTGCAATAATGCTTGAAGCAACTACCTGAGCTTTGAAACCATTCACCAGAATATCACTATAATAGTGATCTATTATGTTTTTGGCAATTTTGGCAATGCGGTCCTTACTCTCTAAATATGCGATAAATGTACCGTATCTGCGTTGAATTTCTTCTTTTTCGGCCTGTGTCCGCTGTTCAAACATATCTTCAAACTCGGTATCAAAGGCTTCTTTATCATCTAATTTATCTTTTGAAACACGACCAATGTATTTAATTTCTACAGTAGCTCTATCGGCAACAGCTTTGTCGAATTTGTAAAAGTCAATAAAACCACCAAACCGCTCATGTGTCTTTATTTCGTGACGCTCGGTAAGTAATGGTGTTCCGGTAAAGCCAATACGCACTGCATGAGGGAAAGCAGAAAATAAGTTATCTCCCATATCTCCGCCCTGTGTTCGGTGAGCTTCGTCAATTAGCAGTAAAATCCTGTCGCTGTTGTTTATGGTATCAAATACTTCAAATTTCGGAACTATACCGGCATCAATCAGAGATTGTGCTGATACATTATTTTCGTCCAGAAATTTATGAATCATTACCATGTTCACATCTCCGGTATCATCACTTAATTTATGAAGTTGATTTCTTCGATTAATAATTTGCACTGGTTCACCGGCAAGTGAAGCAGTTTCGGAAAGTTGGTCTTCTAAATCATTTCGGTCAACAATGAAAATAATCTTGAGGTCTTTTAAATCATCGCAACTACGAAGTTTGCGAATAAGAAAGACCATTGTTAAACTTTTTCCACTTCCTTGAGTATGCCATACTACTCCACCTTTTTCTAAGGAAGTGTTACCGTCTCTAAAGTTTTTAATAAATTTTCCTACTGCCCTATATTGGTTGTAACGTGCAACAATTTTTACTTCCACACCCTTTTTGATTTCCATAAACAGCGTGAAGTGTTTCAGGACATCGAGCAGAATTTCTTTATTCAACATACCATGAATCAATACTTCCTGACGTTCTTCGTTAGGTGGATATTGGATTGTTTTGTATTCTTCGGGGAATATGTCCACCCAATTATTGTAAAAGTCAAATTCTGCGCTAATTGTGCCTACTCTTGCTTCTTTACCGTGAGTGATAATGCTGAATATATTGTAATGGAATAGTTTTTCTTCTCCTTCTTTAAACCCATAGTCATCCTCACGGGTATTGGCGTATCGGGTAATTTGAGAATATGCTTCGCTCAGAGGTTGTGCAACATCTAAATCTTTTGCTTCAATGACTACAATAGGTAAGCCATTGAGGAATAAAACAATGTCGGGGATAATTCCCTGACGGCTTGCTCCGGGTGTAAGCAAACGGAATTGGTTTATGGCTATAAAAGAATTATTATCGTAGTTTTTAAAGTCAACCAACCGAACAGTTGGGTCTTGTTCGCCGGTTAGTTCATTGTGAGGTACGCTTGTTCCCTTTTGCAATAAACGGTGTATTTCTTTATTGGCTTCGTGAAGACTTTTACCGGCAAAGTTTTGTATCTCAAACAGAATTTCATCCAACTGCTTGTCGGTGAGCCATTCTCTTCCATCTGCTGTTTTATTTATGGCCTTTACACTATCTTTAAATACTTTCGGCAATAAAACTTGTTTGAAGTTTTCGCGCAAACTTTTAGCAGGTTCCTGAGGAACTCCCAAGCCCTGGTCAATTACCTGCCAACCCAAGTGTCGAAGTTTATCCAGAAAGGGTTTTTCTACGTTAATGTATTCAGCCATATTAATCTTTTGTTAGATTGTTTATATTGAATGAGAAAACATAATCTTTTGCCTGAGCGGTGAATTTTGAATTGTTTTCAAAAGATTCACCAACGTTGAATTTGAAAATATCTTTTACGAAAAAAATATTTGTATCCCTAACCAATGCCATTTCATATTTATCCGGTTCTGCCAAACCTTTATCTTTCTCAGCATTAGAAATAATAAAATTATCGTCTGAAATGGCTTTGACTTCTAAATACTTCCACTCGTTATTTTCATTTTTATATTCTATATCGTAATGGAGATTGTCATTTTTATCGGGTGTTGTAGAGCTTCCAGACACCCATCTAACATTGTTCTTGCCATAATTTTTTTTCAGTGTATTATAAACTAATAATTCGGCTGCTTTACCTCTTCTCTTTTTGGTTTTATCACTTTGATTTGAATGAACCCAAGTACCATTGGTGGGAGTTCCATTTTTGACCGAAGCTGGTTTTGCCGAATTTACCAACGAAGCATCAATAATCGTCCCTGTTTGATTTTCATCCCCTTTCTGACTATTATAATCTTCTGCTTGTTCTTTAAAGCAATATTTTTTTATATAGGCTTCTATTTTCTCAGTATTATTTTCAAAATATAAAAGACTTCGTGTCTGTTCTTCAGCAATGTCAGACTCTTCAATACCATTTTTGAATAATAAATCCTTGTATTTATTTTCAAAAAGAATCTCTTCAATTACATTGTTATTTAGATCAACATCAAAGTGTTTCTTTACCCACTCACAAATTTTAGTCGTGTAATCAACTATCAATTCATACTTTAGACTTTCGATTGAACTTTCGATTGTAGAAATAAAGTTCTGATTAAATTTGGTAAGTGTTGAAATAAAATCAATCTGTTGTTCTTCAATGTTTGATAACTTCAACCAAAGTAACTGTTTGAAGATATGCTCATTGTCTTTTATTGAATCAACAAATTTATTTTTATGATATTGTGAAATTCCTTGAGGAACAATTTGTTGAACACTTAGAAGCAGTTCTGAAGAAATTTTGCTTATTAATTCAAAGCTCTCGTTATTTGAAAATGACTCAAAATCAACCTCTGAATATTTATCAGTCAATTCAAAATCTAAATTTGAAAGCACTCTACTTTTAAGTACTTCTAAGTTTTCAATTGGTTCGATAAGTTGTTTTCCCTTATGAGTAAAAATTCTTCTCCAAAAGTCAACTACTATTCTTGAAACGCCTAACAATTGATAGGCTTCTTCAATTTTTTCAGCACTTAAATCCTGACCAGCCAAGTGAATAGTGTCGGACAATTCATTTTTAAGAATTTGTCTGAAATCATTTTTCAGGTCATTCACCTTAAAGGTAATACATATCATTTCGGCAAATGCATCACAAAAAACAGAATCCCGTTTTAGAGAGTCAATAGAAATAATCGTATTGTCTCTGTAATAAAAATCATCTTTTATATTGATATACTCTTTTTGCTCTACAGGGACATGTTGTTTATCGGCAAAATTAAAGTTGCACTCATTTACAAGATTAACCCTACATTTTTTGATAGAATTTGCTTCTTTCTGTTTTGTGACCGAATCTGTTACTTTCTTTTTCAGATTTGGACTTTCGAGCCTATAAGCAAGTAAATATGGCTTAATTGATTCAAAATACTTGTTGAATTCATTATTAAATTGATTTTCTTTTACACTATCTGTGTCAATCTGAATCTTGAATTCACGTAAACTTTTTACTCCAAAGTATTGCTCCACATTATCCTCACCCGCTCTTTTAGGAAGGTTCAGCAGGTACAAAGTATCGAGAATTTTTTTAGGTAGAATAGCATTATCAGAATAATAGATTTGATTTGCCGGTTGGTATTCTTCCAAATCACACTTTTTCGAGAAAAACACTAAATCATTTGGTACTTTAATTTTTGAATCCTGTTTGACCAAACTTTCTAATGCCAGTTTATATATCTTCTGCGTATTTTTTCCTTCTTTCCTTTTGTCTTTCTCGGGGATTGATTTGATTATTTCGTAAATACTTTCCGGTGCAATTTCATTAAACGACTCTTTTGCTCCAAATTTCAAAAGTATAGCTTTTACTTCGGTTTTATTGATTCCAAACCGACTCAAAAATTCATAATCTATCTGAAAATCGTTGTTGATTAGCATATTAAGCTCTTCGCTACCATCTTCTAAGATATATTTAGTGAATAAATTAGATTTTAGGAATTGGTATCGTAAATATGAAATGGAAGCTGCTATTGCAGGCCTCCAAGCAACATAAACCCAACTTATTCTTTCCTCATTGCCTTCAAGTTGTTTGCGGATAAAACTATCTTTGAGAGCCAATAAAATAACCTTATTTACCGGAAGATTTTGAATTTCATCGAACCTATCTATTTTAAATACATTTGAATCTTTCTGGATACGACCGATTTCAAAATTATCAGGTTTATCAGTCCCATTTTTAAAAATAAAGTCGATATATTTACTTTCAGACCAATTATTTTGCAGATTTATTGTGATAATTTTTGAATGCTTGTTTACCCCTAACCATAAAAAGAAACTTTCAACAGTGCCAGCTTCTTCTTCAATTAATCCCCAAAATTCTATATCAGTAAGATAATCCCCAGGATTAAATAAGCCCTCGTAAATGATTTCGGTTAATGCTCCACTTGGATAAGTCTGACTTAAAAACAGCTCTTCACTATTACAGATTTCGTTAGATTTTGAAATTAAAGGCAATGAAATTTTTACCCTATCCTGTCTGTTTTCAATGTTCTTAAAGTTAGCAAACAAAGCTGATACCATGTCTTTGACACAATCAATGCTCTCGTCCTTATTCTCCAAGTATTTTAAAGCATCTTTAGTTCCGGTAATTATCTTTTCAATTACATTGTTGCTGTCATAAGGTTGAAGGTTTACAACGGATTTAATGCAGCGTTGCAACTCCCTTGATCTGGGTTCTTTTTTATCAAACGTATTCTCAAACTTAGCAATCAATAAGTCGTAAAGTTCTGACTTCATGAAGTCAACTTTTACCGATTTGGGAATATTAAACTTCTCTTCAGAACGAACAACCGGAGTAAAAGCCAAATCTTCTTTAGAAATGACTTTATCAAATTCGTTTACTAAAAGTGAAAATCGTTCTTGCTCATCCTTAAAAGGAATAATCTTTGAAAGTTGAGTAATAAGTTCAGCTCTTATATTAATATCAGTAATGTTATTACTAAGATTATCAATCGTTTCTATTAAATATTCATGCTTGTATTTTACGTCGTTAAATATGTTTGTAATTTCATTGTTTAATGGTAAAAGTAGTTGAGTCAATATACCAGAAAAATGCTGTTGGAAAAATGAATTAAAATCATCACTATAGTAAACACTTTCCTTAAAAGGTAAATACTTATTACTTATACATGGAAATATTGAGGAAGCGAATTTCCTTTCTTTTAATTTCTTATAAAAACCAATAATTAGCTTACTGTCTGACTGTTCGAGTGAAGGCGAAAGCAATTTGTAAGCTCGCCAATCAATTTGTTCTGTGGTTAAATGCAATGCACATTCAGTGAGAAGTTCAACTAATTTTTCTAATATAAACTCATTCTTCTTTGATTCGTTCAAGTGATTTCTTGAGCTGTTTAATTCAAAAGTACCATGAATAATACAGGGTAATGAGATTGAAAGTTGTGTGGGGAAAAAATTGAACAGTTTGTGATATTTATCCGACAAGTTGTCTTGAAAAGCTACTTTTAAACTATATGACTGTTTATCATTCTTGGTCTTGTCCTGATATTCCAATGGCAGTTCATCCGCCATTGAAAATACATGCCAAATTTTATCTTGTATGCTTACTATTTCAAAACTCTCGGTTTCTTCCTTATTACTGATTAGCTCAATGGCTGAATCTCCATTCTGAAGAATAGTGATTTTTTTGACTTTATTCAGAAACAAAAGAATCTCTTCTGTTATTTCACTAAGCTGATTCGCAATGTCATTCTCAAATTCCTTACGATAAGTTATTTCAATTGAGGTTATCCAGTCACTATGTTCGACATTTGTCTTAATAGCTGGAATTCCCAGAATAGGAAAAGGAACAGTTTCGAGCGTTAGGTTTCGATCTAAACGCAACTGTTTTTTGTCATGTGGCGTGAGTTCTAATTCATTCTCAAAAATATCTTTTGCAATAGTTTCTGAAAAAGAAATTAAACATCCGTTGCTTACAATATTTATTTGTTCAGCCCAATTCAAAATTGACCTGAACCCCAAACCTTTGTTGCCAATATAGCTGATTTTTGTTTTGGTACTCAGGTTTGCAAGCATGAGTGATTTTATACCACCTGTTTCGAATGGCTCACCTTTATTAGAAATGGTCAGTTTAAAATTGTCTTTGTCCCATTTGATTAAGACTTCCGGGGAAGCTGCATCGTCGGCATTTTGCAACAGCTCAAGCAACTGCCGTCCGTTGTATTCTTTAGTCAGTTCAAGTTCACGGTTATAGTCAGCAATAAACCTATCGGAATTGTCCCGATAAGTTTTTAAATTGCTCTCAATGAGTTTCTCAATGTCTTGTTTAAAGCTCATGCCATTTCTTCCTCCTTAATTGTAACTCTTTTCTTTCCACTCAACAAATCACCCATTAATCCAATTTTTATTTGTTGCAATTTTAGCAAGTAACTTTCTTCAGTTTGAAGTTTATTATTAATTGTTCTTATTCGTTCTGCTATTATCTTTTGTTCGTCGTCTTCTTTCGGAATTGTAATAGGAGTATTTCGGACTGAGGCAAGTGATAAATTTTTTATAGTTGAACCAGTCATTTCAAGTTCATAGAATTTAAAAACAGGAAAAGATTGTATAAAGAAAAAGATATAATCTAAATTGACATTTGACTTACAAGAAATGAAGCAAGCACTTTTACCCAATATTACTTTTTGGTTCTTGTAAATTGCAATATTGCCTATTGTTCCATTTATCGAATATAGAATTGTCCTACTGTTTAATTCTTTGAAATGCCTTTTATATTCTTCTTCATCTACACATAGGGCTGAGCCGATAAGTATTTCTCCATTAGAAAGGTTATTCCCATTTATAAAATGATAGTCAGTATTCTCTGAATATCTGGGAGTTGTGTGAATGCCATCTCCTATTATCGTAGTAAACTCTTCTAATCGTTTTTCTTCCCACTCTTTCGGGATCATCCCCAACTTACTTTCCTTATACAGCTCCGGAGCTTCTTCGTATTTTGGGCGAAGTTTACCGGTGGAAATATCAATACCACGAGTAAATAAATCGTGTAACATGCCTTGTTTAATGGCTTTGTATTTATCAATAGCAGCTTGCGTTTTTTCTATCACTGCATCAGCTGTGGAAAGTATTTTGGCAATTTGTTGTTGAATTGTTTTGTCTGGTGCAAAAACAAAAAACTTTTCTAACTCCCCCCTTTTTATATGCTTCATTGTTGAACCATGAGAGGTATCCCCAATTTTTTCCATGTTTTGATCCAATAGAAAAAAAAGAAAATGTTTATCCACAAACTGCTTTGGAACAACTTTAAAAAGGTGCTGATTTAAAACAGCATCACCATGTTTCCAAATAAGAACTTTCAAGGTTGCGCTCCACGAAAAGATTAAATCTCCATTTTCTATTTTATTTGTATCTGGAAATTCTCCTTGGTAAAAATCATAAAAGCCTTCAGGATTATTTAACTGTTCTATTCGAATAATTTTTACTCCATCTTTTTTCCAATCAGAAGGCTTGAATGCTTTACCGTTATAATAAAAAGCTAAATCTTCTAAACTATACTTTTTCCATTCATTCATATCCCAACTCAATTAAAAAATTATTTAACAATTTGGAATCATTTTCTCTTCTCAATAATATAGAATGTAATGGAGCAGTGTATTTATCGTACAAATTTTCAACATTCATCAATAACTGACGGCTGTGATTTTGCAGATAACCGTTAATGGTATGGTGCAAGGTGAGTTTCCAGCGTTTTAATATCAGTTCTTTAGCTTCGTCGGGAGTTATGCTCATACGGGCAAGGTCAACCAATTGTTGCTTGCGGTCTTTAATTTCTTTAATTGTTTTCTTGCATAGTTTTAGCTCTTCTTCCAGTTCGGTGTGGTTGGCAATACGCTCTTCATCAGCTTCAATCATGTCATCTAACCGCAGCACTTCAGACAGAAATTTTTGAGATTCTACTTTGAGCGACTTAATTTCTGCTTCCAATTCGGGCTGATCTCTCAATGCTTTTTCGTTGGCTTTAATCCGCTTTTGCAGATTCTTATATTCTTTGTCGGCTTCCTTGCGTTCGCCTTTCAGGTCTTTAATGCCCTCTTTGTGTTCTTTCAGTTCCTTATTTCGCCAAACTTCATACTCTTCTTCCTGCCAAACGTCATCTTCCAGTTCATTTACTTCGGTAAACTTGGCTTGCAGTTCGTCTCTTCGGGCTTCATTTTCACGGAGTTCTTTCAATACGTCGGGGTATTGACTTTCAAGAATCTCATCGTCGGGTATCAATTCAGCATTCCAACCGCTTGCAGCCACACTTTTCAGGTCGGTGTTTAATTCGTTCCAATAAGCAGCCAATGAACCACGGCTTTGGTAATTATCCAAAATGTCTGAACCCTGATTTATTTGATTTTCCTGATTGACCTGATTTGGGGCAATTTTTTCGACAAATGAAGTTGAGAATTTACGATATAATTCAAATACATTTTTCTTTTCGGGCAGGGCTTCAAAATCAGTGATTACGTCACTCCACCAGTTATTTAACCTGTTGGCATATTCATTTAAGGAGGCTTTTATCTCCGAACTTTCGTTGAATAGTTTTTTAATGTCCTCTTTTTGTACAATGACATCGGTAAATTTCAGGTAATCCTTTTTTAATTCGGTGAAGAGTTTGTCGTTTAAGCCGGGATAACTTGCGAATGCATCAGCTAAGGCTTTTACTTCACTTTCGGGAATGCCACCTTGCAGGTGTGCATGAACGTCTTGCGGTTCGGCTGGTGGAGCATTGTCCACAAACCTGCGGATATTGAGGTTGTATTCTTCGCTCTCTAAATTGCACAGTTCATCAATAGCAACGTTCTTGCCAACCAATTTGCTGTATTTTGGGATCTCTTTTTTGTGGCGGTACACGAAAGCAATTTTTTCAATGTCTTCAGGACGGAGTTTATTTTGATTCTTTCCTTCCTTGTATTCGCGGTCGGCATTTATGAAAAGTACTTTGTCGCGCAAATGAGCATCTTTTTTGTTTATGACAATCACACTTGCCGGAATACCTGTGCCATAAAACAAACCGGAAGGCAAGCCAATCACAGCTTCGAGATATCCTTTATTGATAAGCCACTCACGATATTTACGTTCATCACCGGCACGGAATAAAACACCGTGTGGCATTACCACTGCCATTCGTCCGACATTGTTGACACTGGCCACCATGTGCTGAACAAACATGAAATCGGCTTTACCTTTGTTTGGCATCCAAAAGTTGAAGCGTTCTTTAAACTTCATGCCATCCTTTGTGTAGTTCTGCGAAAAAGGAGGGTTGGCAATTACAATGTCGAAGGTTTTCAACTCACCATTCTCAATGTGTAAAGGGTTCATCAAGGTATCGCCATTTAAAATCTTGCTGTCGTAGATACTATGAAAAAGCATGTTCATTTTGCTTAAGCTCCAAACCGTTCCACTCTTTTCCTGTCCGTAAAGCGACAGATTTTTAGCTGAACCATAACGGCTTTCCACATAATTCTTACATTCAATGAGCATACCACCACTTCCAACTGTTGGGTCGTAAATTTCGGCATTTGCTTCGGGCTCAAGTATATTGGCAAGGAGTCGCACCACTTCATTAGGCGTGTAGAATTCACCTGCTTTCTTCCCGGCACTATCTGCAAAAAATTTAATCAGGTATTCGTATGCTGCTCCCATTAAATCGGGGAACTCCAAATTATCGTCTGTCAGGTTCTTTTTATTGAACTCGCGGATCAACTCCCGCAAATCTTCATCGGTAATTTGTTTGTTGTTTTTACCTATGCTGCGATTGAAGTTGATAGACTTCAAAACGCCTTCCAACTTATCAAGGTTGGCATCTTCAAGGGCTGCAAGTGCTTTGTTGAGGTGGTCGCCAATTTCTTCCTGAAGGTCTTTAATGTAGTTGATTTTTTCGCCCTGTTCGTTTACTTCGGGGTCGCCTTCTAACTTTCTCCAACGTGCTGCAAGCGGTACAAAGAAATCATATTCAGGAGCATTCTGCCGTTCTAATTCGCCATAAATAGCCTCAGGTTCAGATAAATGTCGCTTTTCAACAAGATTTTTCTTTCTGATATCCCTGTGAACATCAAACTGGTCGTTTACCCTTTTCAGAAATAACATGGCTATGATATATTCTTTGTACTCCGAAGCGTCCATGTTGCCTCTTAAACTTTCGCATGCTTCTTCGAGAAAAGTTGCCAAGCGCGAAAGTGATAATTTATTTGTAGCCATTATATTAGTCTAAACTATTTTTATATTATTTATTTTCAAAGTTTACTGCTGTAAACCGTCTATTTAATTCCGTTAATCGTTCTATTAATTCTGCATAAGGTTTCGATTGTCCCAGTATCATATTGGTTTGAATAGTTTTTTAATCCATGCCGGTGCCAATTGCAGATCAGTCCTAATTTCTTCTCGCTTTTCTTTTGAAATGAGTTCCTTTATTTTTGTAAGCTGATCGGCTGTAATATTTTCTTCACCAATTTCTTTGAGAGCAGCCACCACAAGCATTAATACATCGTTTTTGTATGATAAGTTTTTGGCTACAGTGCGTTTAAATACAATTCCTTGTCCGTTCCCAATTTTAATTTTGCGTGCTGCACCATCGGTCAAGAAAACCACATTCATAGGTATTTGCGTAGAAAAACCAAGTGCGTTGAGCGCATAAACACCTGTTGGCACTATCCTAGCTTTATCTCTTTTGGCAATTTCGCGCGCAATGGTTTCAACGGTTGGGTATAATACACCGAGACCTAAGCGAGTATCTATTTGAGGATACAAATAAATGCCCTGAGCCAACCGGATCAACATGCCAGATTGGGTAAGTCGCTCCATGGCTTTATTTACGGCTTTGGGTAGTCCATATAAACTAAAATCGGAAGCAAATAGTATTTTGTCTCTACGTCCATTTTTAAGGTTGCACTCTATCTCAAATGCTATGCTCTTCATGATTAGATTTGCTTTGTTTTGTCGCAAATATAGTAAATGTTTGCGACATTTTAAATTTGAATGATATTTATTTTTAAGAAATTTGTAATATTAAAACTTACCAAATACATAATTGTTGATTGCTAGTGTTTTTGCATGAAATGTTACGCTCGTTTTTTGCTATTCAAATCGGATTTGTTCAGTAAAATGGAGTGTTCATTGCCAATGAACATGCAAGAACAATGAACAGTATTGAGCAAAATATTCTTTTTAAGAAATATTTTTGGTGGACGACCCCCAACCCCCAAATGGGGGCAAGTTGAGTGGTTCATTTTCGCTTGTTTTTTGCAGACCTCTCCCGACCTACGGCCACCCTCTCCTGAGGCTATGGATTTGTTAACGTCGTTTGTCAACGGAATTAGCGTTAAAAGCTATCAGATTGAAAATTTATTCGCAGTGTAATTATTTTTTTTATTGTGCTCATGAATGTTCAACTTAACGACGCTTGTCTAATGAATTTGGTGTATATGCTATTAAGTTGAACATTTATTCGCAATGTATTTGTTTTTTATTTGTACTCATGAATGTTTAATCTTTAGCGTCTTTTATCTGCTGAATTTGAATTGAACGCTATCAGATTAAACATTTCACGCATACGGGAGCGGACACGGTTGCCGTAGTAGCTTTCAAGCTCGGAGGCTGAGAGGTTCGTGGTGGCATGTGTAAGCATGTGATTGCTGATAAAATGATCATACCTGGATAATAGAATTTCGCCCATAACATTGCATTGATTTCCAAAGTATTTGAGAGTGCTTTCGGCGCCGAGGTCGTCAAAGCAATGGGTATGTGGTTGCGGTTGGTTCGAAGTATTTGAATATGCATGACTTCCGTAGCGTTGTATTACTTCATAGCCATCCTTGATAAAATCGAAAGTGATTTCGCGGCAAGATTTGATTCCAAATCGTTGCTGCGGTGTTACCAATATCCGCATTAATGTCATTAAGCTGGTTTTACCACAACCGATAGGACCGGTAAGCAAAATGCCTTTATGCAGATTAATTCCGAAGTGTTGTGCTTGCTTTTCGTCCTGCAGGAACCAAGTGAATAATTTATGAACGACTTCATAATCTTCCGGGACAATTAGAAAGTGTTCACCGAAGATTTCTTTGCCTTTGGTCTGGAGAATGGATATGTTAGACATTGTGATGATTTGGTGATTTGGTGATTTGGTGATGAGCATTCCCTATCTAAAAATTATAGTGGTTCGGAGTAATTTTTGGAGCTGGTTGTGTTGAGCTGCCCGGGTGATGGCGGAGCTGTGGCAATTGGCTTTATCTGTTTTGCAAACGTGAGTGCGTTCATCATCCAATTTCGGGCGGAAGCTTGCCAATCCTGCATGGGTGCTTTTCCTCCGACTTTCCACCCATTGCTTTGAAAATAGTTGTAGAACTTATCCGCTTCAATTTCGGAACTGTTTTGTTCCCTGAAATAGTTTCTGACAGAAACTATTTCAGGAGGAGTTACCAGGACTCTGACATTTGATTTTACTTTTTTCTTTTCAGGAAGTATTTTCTCCCCATTCAGTTCTATCATTTTTACCCTGTTTTTTGAAACTTTCAACACAATATCATTTTTTGATTGGGTGTTATTGTTTTCTATAGTTTTATTTATAGAGTTTATATTGTTTATATAAGGTACTAATGCTTGTTCAATGCTTGTTTCGATATTAGTACGGTCGGAGACTGGAACCAGTTTAGCACCAGACTGCATATCGAACAGGTAAACAAGACTACCCTTGAACGGATTGTAAGAGGGTAAGTATTGGATATATCCATAGGTATGCAGGTCTTTGATGCACTTGTGATACGTGGCTTTTGCACTGATTTTACTGATACGCATAAGTTCCTGCCGGGAGATAGAAACGGGGTTTTGAAATCGTTCAGCATTCCAGTACTGAAAGATGGCCATGTAGAGGCTGACGTGAGTAGGGTTGAGGCGATTGTCGACCGCAACCCGTTGAAAAAATCCACTTAGCTGGAGAATGTAATTCATTTTTTTTAGATTTTATAGCCAAGAACCAAGAGTCAAGACTTTTTCTGAGAAAGAAGTTTTTCGATATCCGTGAGATTGTAATAATTTGTTCCCCCAATTTTTGTAAAGGGCAAAGTGCCGTTGATTCTCAGTGTTTGTAGTGTTCCTGGAGATATGTTTAAAAGTTTTCGAACTTCAACGGATTTCAGCCACTTTTTAGAAGTGGCCGATTTTTGTTCAGTTACAATGGAACGTATTTCATCAAGGAGTTCAATTTTGAACTCCCTGAGATCTTCAGTGGTGATGATTTGTGCAGACATAATACAATTTACAATTTAATTATTTACGATTTACAATTGGGAAAACAACTCTAATCGTTGAATGATAATGCCCGGGTAATCCAGCCGGAGAGAAATTTTTTGCTGGTGGGACGTTTCCGGATTATGTTCATGTAGTACTCAATTTTTGCGACAGTGAACGCAGCCTGGAAATATCCAAAATCCATTGAGTTGATTTTATAAAGCGATTGCTGTCCAATAACTCCATCAATTTTTGTCCCAACAATGGATTGAACAATACGAGCAGCTGTGATTGAACCGGTATTTACTGCAAAATCAAAAAATGAATCTGCATTGGTTTGGTTTTGGATCTGTTCGATATTAAGCGGATGCCAGAAATTCTCTAAGTAGAACGTCTCAACCAGGCTCTGTAACTTTTGGTCGCAATCGAGTGACTGTGGAAAGTCTGGTTTGCCTTTTTGACTGTCGATCATCTGCCAACCATCCCATGAACTATGAGAATTTCGAGCAATACCTTTGTAAGTTTCACCACCCAGATCGTCGGGATCGTTGATGTAGCCACCTTCGTTGGTAACTGTTTTCTGAAATGAAATAATGAATTTTGCCATCTTTAATAGATTTTAGAACCAAGAGTCAAGATATTAGACCAAATGGTTGTGATTAATTATTTGGCAAAATTGGTGGGTTTTATTTGATTTTATTCCCAAGGTATTCCACATGTGGAATATATATTTTTAAATTATTGATGATAATTCACCTTATATTGTGAAAAACAGGGGCTTTACCCCTAAAACCCCACTTCATTTTTTGGCTTGAACCAAAAAACGAAGCAAAAAAGTTCAAGACTTTGCCCGCTTCACTCGAAAAACTTACGCTCGGAAAGCTAAAATCCCCAAACTCCTCCCTATGGTCGTCAAACAGTGGGTATTTTTGCGCTTACCTCACTTGTTTTTCGGTTTACCGGACGAGGTCGGTCGTTAGCGAGTATTTGTAAAACGAATTGGCGTAAAATTGGATAATATTTTTTAACTACTGATAATCTTCATCAATTTTCTTTTGAAGAGAAACTTTGAGGCTGTCAATGAACTTGATAGGTGTATTTCTAGATTTGATATCCTGGAAACCTCTGTAAATATCATTAATCTGAACATTAAATGTCTGCTCGAAAATAGCAGTTAATTCCCGTATATCACAATTCCCATTATTCAGGCAACCGGTTGCATGTAGTGCGTAAATTAGCTCTGTCAGAGCTAATTTACTATCAGTCCATTGCAAAATTTGTTTCTGAGAATTCCCCATATGCTCCACATGTGGAAATTGGGATTTATTTAAAATTGAATCAATTTCATTTTTGAGAAATGCCTCAAGGAGATCGTTTGCCATAATCTGAGCAACCAAATGATCATGACTGGAAGAAAATCCGAAATCAAAATTGAACATGTTGAAATCAGTTAGGTGTAATAAACCTTTCTTCTGCCGGACAAAGTATAGAGCATCGTTGTATTTGGAGTTTAACCTGCAATATTGATAAAACTCCAGGTTTGCATTGAAAAAACATGTGATGTCTTTCAAGTTACGCTCATAGTAGTTGAGTAGTGTTTCACCATTCCCGGGAGGTCTTTTGGAAAGAATGTTTAAAACCTTGTTGTTGAAAATATATTCACTCAACAGTTTTGGCTTGATCTCTTTGAAGAACTGAATTTCCTCTTCAGTATTACTGAAATTGTAATTCAGAACAAAAGACTTTAAATGTAAAACAGAATCAAAGATGCATTCAGTTGTTTGCTGATACCTGCTGATAATATTTTTTTCTTCTTTGTAAATACTTGATAAACTAGACTCCAATTGGAGGTTGAGATTCTTCATGAACATTTTCAATTGCATAAATCTGGAATTGAGTGAGCTAATTAATGTATATTGGTTTAGTTGATGTTACTCTGTAACTTATTTGTTCCTTTTGATTTTGTTTCAAAAATTTATAATGTAAAAATTAATCTTTGGTTTAAAAAAACGAAAATGTGAAATAATTATTGTATCGGTATTAGCTTAATTTTATAAATTTTCAAATTTGGAGTACTGGTAGCAAATTTTGATTATGGCTGTATTGAAATAATATATAAGTTCTGTTTATTGCTATATTATATAGTTAGGCTGTATTATTG